>Ga0207112_1139_pt1 | contig 18031 bp, 14 predicted proteins | sample Alteio_BWMinHeat_72_FD_153549 | JGI IMG/M metagenome (GOLD analysis project Ga0207112, IMG submission 153549) | Enriched cells from forest soil in Barre Woods Harvard Forest LTER site, Petersham, Massachusetts, United States -... | ecosystem: Environmental > Terrestrial > Soil > Temperate forest >...
CTCATCAGCGGTTTCTTGCGTCTCCAGATTTTCCAAGCAGAGTATTACTCCCGGCTAGCGGAGAGGAACCACCTGAAGAACCTTCCGGTCTCCGCTCCCAGAGGCCGGATATTCGACCGGAATAATCGGGTTCTTGTCGACAATTTCCCTTCATTTTCGATCATGGCGCAGTGGGAATTTCTCAAAAGCCTCCAGGAGCATATTCCAGCGATAGCACAGGGCTTGGGCATCGCTCCGGCGGAGTTGGCCAAAGAGGTCGAGAACTCGCGGAGAAGGATACCATACCGGCCGATTGTAATCCGACAGAAGGTCTCGCGAGAGGATATCGCGTTTGTCGAGTCGCACCGCACTGAATTTCCCGAGCTCGATCTAGTGAGCGTGCAGAGCCGCCTGTATCCATCCGGAGGATTCGGCGCAAATCTCTTCGGTTACGTTGGAGAGGTTTCCGACAGTGATCTGGATCGTCCCGAACTGGTTCTAGCGCAGCCGGGGGATCAGGTGGGGAAGTCGGGTCTGGAGCGGGAATATGACGGCGTGCTGCGCGGCAAAGACGGGCAAAGGCGCGTCATTGTGAACAGCCGCGGCGCAGAGATGGGCGTTCTGGATGAAGTACCTCCGGTCGCGGGCCATTCGCTACACACTACGATTGACTCCGATTTGCAACAGATCGCAGAAGAAAGTTTTCAGGGCGATAACGGAGCGCTGGTGGCCCTCGACCCGCGTACCGGTGAGGTATTGGCGATGGTCAGCCGGCCAGCCTTTGACCCAAATCTGTTTGCCAGAGGAATCTCTAGGGAGGATTGGTCGAAGTTGATCTCCGATCCGCACGATCCCCTGCTAAACCGTGCTATCCAGGCGCAACTGGCGCCTGGCTCCGTTTACAAGGTCCTGATGGCCACCGCTGCCTTGGAGGCTGGGAGCGCGGATGCCACAACCGCTTATTACTGCCCCGGCGGTGCAGACTTTTATGGCCGCTATTTCAAGTGCTGGGAAAAGCGCGGTCACGGCCGGATCAATATCCACCAGGCCATAGTCCATTCCTGCGATGTGTTCTTCTATAACCTGGGCAAGAATCTCGGTATTGACCGCATCGCGGAGTACTCCACCGAGTTTGGGCTGGGCCGCAAGACCGGCATTGATCTGCCCAACGAAGAGGCAGGGACGATGCCGTCGGAGGAGTGGAAGGAAAAGATGTTCCACGAGAAGTGGTACGCCGGTGAGACGATCTCGCTGGCGATCGGGCAAGGAGCTTTGACGGTGACGCCTCTGCAGGTGGCCTATAGTATCGGCGGCATCGCCTCAGGGGGTAATTTTGCCAGGCCCCATTTGGTTTCGTGGAAGGATTTGGAGGCCCTGGGTCGGCAAGTATCGTCGTCCGCGGAGATGCGCGTTCCTTTGAAGGATGAGACGGTCACGATCGTCACCGACGGAATGTATGGCGTTGTGAATGAAGGTGGGACGGGCGGGCGCGCGCGCATTCCTGGCATAGACGTGGCTGGCAAAACAGGCAGCGCTCAGGTGGCCAGCATCGAGATGGCAAAGAGCTCGAAGAGTTCTAAAGAGGCCTTGCGCGATAACGCATGGTTTGTGGGCTTGGCCCCGCGGCGCAATCCCGAAATCGTCGTGGCTGTCCTGTATGAAGGCGGAGAACACGGAGCGCTAGCGGCTCCGATTGCCAGGACAGTAATCAAGGCTTATTTTGATAAAAAGAGCGGTGTGCAGCCGCACTACGCCGATCAGCCTCAGCCCGGCGAGAAACCGGATACGGCCCGGGAGATGGCGGTGTCCCACCCGGCCTCGCACCCGGGGGGGTAAGAGGACGGGCTCCGGTTTTTGCCAGTTCCCGTGAGGGTGGGATAACAAGCCAAAAGGGGGGGCCTGAAGCAATTCCAGCAATGAACAAGGATATTTCACTAAAGGATTTTGATTGGCTTCTGTTGAGCCTTCTGGTCGCCATATCGGTGCTGGGAGTCGTGCAGATTTACAGCACAACCGTGCATACAAAGTTTGCCGGGGTTTATTGGAAGCAGATCTTCTGGATTCTATTTGGTGTGGCTCTTTTGTTTGTTCTGTGCCTCTATGACTACCATGACCTGCTGAACCACATGCCGGTCCTCTATATTGCCAGTATTCTCCTGCTCGCAATAATTTTGGTAGTTGGGAGTGACGTTTCTGGTGCAAGGCGATGGATTCGTCTGGGGTGGCTAAGTTTTCAGGTGTCAGAACCGGTGAAATTGGTTATTATTCTACTGTTGGCGCGCTTTTTTAGCGATACGCCCCGGGAAGGGGTTTCGTTGGCGGACGCACTCAAGGTCTTCTTGGCGGTGGCGGTTCCAGGCGCATTAATCGCATTGGAGCCAGACTTAGGGACCGCCCTGACCATCGTCCCCATTGCTATCGTGATGCTCTACCTGGCAGGTCTGCGGCTGCGCTATTTCGCATTGATGTTTCTGGCCACCGTGCTCGTGCTACCTCTCGTCCTGCACCACATGAAGCCTTATCAAAGGGCACGGATCACCAACTTCCTCAACCCGGAGCAGGACGCGAAAAACACCGGCTATCAATTATTGCAATCCAAAATCGCTGTGGGATCGGGACAGCTTCGTGGCAAGGGACTGGCTCAGGGCACTCAGACGCAATTATGGTTCCTGCCGGTGCCCCATACGGACTTTATCTATGCGGCCTTTGCGGAAGAACATGGTTTTCTGGGCGCAGTTTTTGGGCTGCTTCTCTACTTGTTCGTCTTGATGCGCCTGCTGCACAACGCTCAAACCGCCCCCGATGCGGCTGGAAGCTACATCATTGTCGGGGTGGCAGCGGTTTTCTTTTTCCAGATTCTGGTGAACATCGGCATGGTGGTGGGATATGTTCCCGTGACCGGGATTCCGCTGCCGCTCATGAGCTACGGCGGGACCTCCGTGCTGGTCACTTTTGTTGCGATGGGAGTGGTGAACAGTATTCGGGTCCGCCGTTTTGTGAATTCGTAATGGTTGTTTGCATTTATTCATAGTCTTATCTTGGGACTGATATTCAGATTCATTCAGTCAGGTGATGGAAGGTTTCCTTACAGAAGGAGTGTGAAACGAGGCGGGTTCCTGTGCGGACATTGGCCGGGTTCTGCGCCAAACGATTTTTTAGGAGAACGCAGGCCGTGCGGCGCGTTGGCTCCGTGATGAGCCCCGATTGGCTGTAGTTGGGCGCCTGCGACGAGATGAGGGGGGAAGCACCCCGCAAAGAATTTGAAGTTTTCGAAAGATTGAAAATCGGCAGAACGCACCGTGTGATGCCGGAAGAGACTTGAAAGGCTCACAGAAAGTTGTCCAGGGTTTAAAGCACCTGGCGACCCCGAGAGAATTTCCCGGGCGTTGGAGGTCGATGTCCGGAATAGAACGGTCGCCATCACCAAGCCGCACGCAGATGCCCGGAAGGGCGAGGATTCCAATGGAATCCAGGCGGCTGGTCATATTCGCAGGCGGCGTTATACTTGCTTCCGGGTTCCCCAATCCGGGACAAGCGTTTTAAGGCCGGTGACGATATCCCAGCCTTGAGACAAGTTCTTGCAGGTATTGGTGGTTTGTCCGCTGTGCTGTGAGTGAATCCGGCTTTTCCCCGCCTCTTCTGCGTCCTACCCAGGCGTCCTGCCCAAGGAGTGATTCATGCCAAAGGAAATGATCGTATCGTGCTCCAGCCATGAGACGAAAATCGCCATCCTGGAGGACGATCAAGTAGCTGAAGTCTATTTTGAACGAGAGAAAGAGTACACCTTGGCAGGCAGCATTTATAAGGGCAGAGTCACGCGGGTTTTGCCCGGAATGCAATCCGCGTTCGTTGATGTTGGTCTGGAGCGGGACGCCTTCCTTTACGTTTCCGATTTCTTGGAAGACACCGAAGAGTACGACAGAATCGCCTCCACCATCGAGGAAAAGGTCATCCGCATGGAGGAGGGCACTCCTGGGGTCGAGGTCAAGCCCGTGGTAGCGGCCGCCGTCAGCCAGGAGCCTGCCACAGCGCCGGCGGCCGAGATGACGCCGCCCGAGGTGGCTGCCTCTCCCGAAGCAGAGGCTTCTGCGTTTGAAAAAGCCCCGGCGGAAGCCGCGGCGCGTGCTCATTCGGGAGCGGCGCAAGCTCCTCCATCAGAGGAGTTGCGTCACCGGTTCTCACGGCGCGGCCGTCGCCGCAGAGGACCCCATAAGGGTTTCCCTGATTCCAAATACGCCACACAGCAACCTGCTCCGCCTGCCCAGAGACCTTCCCCTGCTTCGGCTCCGGCCGAGCCCCCGGTGATCCTGCCCGGCGAGTCGCTCGCGAAATATCGAAGCTGGACCACGGTCGGGCCGGCGGTGGAATCGGTCGCGTCCTCTTCCGAGGAGCAGCCGCAAAACCTTGCGTCGGATCAATTCCCGGAGGAGGCGATTCTGGTGGAATCTGCACAAGCGGGAGTAGCAGAGCCAGAGGCATCGTCGTCCGAGGATCTCGCCCAGGCCCCGGTTGTGGAAGGTTCCAGCATGATAGAAGAGCGAAAATTGGAACCGCCGGCTTGGGAAAGAGTGGAGTGGCAACCACCCTTGGTGGAAGAGCCGCCGGAGCAGACGGAAGAGTCTGTGCAGGCGGAGCAACCAGAGCTGGAGACTGAAGAATCGGAGCCATCCTCTGAGAGCGACCTGGAGGAAAGTTCGCCCTATTTTGCATCCGAGTCCGATGAGTCTGCGGTAAGCGTTGAATCCGTGCCGGAATCCGCCGAGGTGACCGTGTCCGAGGGTGAGGCGCCTAAGATCGAGGCAGGAGAGGCTCGCAAAGCTGAAGCGGGGATGCCTCAGAAGGCTTCGGTTCGGGAAAGAAACCGCAATCCTCGCTATATGCGGAGGAGGGGTCGCTGGTCGGCGCGCCGGGAACCCAAAGCGGAAACCCCTCCCCGCAGCGGCAGCCGTCCCAGAGAACGGGAGGCACCGCAGCCGTTGATCGCCGACCTGCTCAAGGAGGGTCAGGAGATTCTGGTGCAGATCGCCAAGGAGCCGCTGGGCAAGAAGGGCGCGCGAATCACGTCTCACATAGCTCTTCCAGGCCGCTACCTCGTCTACATGCCCACAGTGGACCACGTGGGAATCTCCCGTAAAATTGTGTCGGATGAAGAACGGCAGCGGCTGAAGCGCATCATCTTGGAGCATGGGAAGAATATTCCCGGCGGATTTATCGTTCGAACGGCCGGCGAGGGTCATAGCGAGGAGGACCTCCGGCAGGACATTCAATACTTATCCAAGCTGTGGGCTGAGATCCGGCTCCAGGCAGAAAAAACGCCGGCGCCGGCCCTGCTCCATCACGACCTGAACCTGGTGCTGCGGATTCTGCGCGACCAGTTGTCGGAGGATTTCTCCTCGGTCTGGGTGGACAACGAGCAGGAGTACGAAAGGGTTTTGAGCCTGGTGAGCAAGTTTCAACCTACCCTCGTCAACCGCGTCAAGCTCTACTCCAAGGATGTCCCGCTATTCGACGAGATGGGCATCCAGGAGGAGATCAACAAAGCGCTGAAGCCCAAGGTCTGGCTCAAGTCGGGCGGCTACATCGTCATCAATCAGACAGAGGCGCTCGTCGCGATCGACATTAACACGGGCAAGTTTGTCGGAAGGTCCAACCGCCTGGAAGACACCATCGTCAAGATCAATGTGGAGGCGATCAAGGAGATCGTGCGGCAAATCCGCTTGCGCGACTTGGGCGGGATCATCGTGGTGGACTTCATCGACATGGATGAAAAGAAAAACCGCCAGAAGGTGATGGCCGCCATGGAAGATGCCTTGAAGGGCGACCGCGCCCCGTCGAAGGTCCTGGGGTTTAACGAATTCGGCCTGGTGGCGATTACCCGGAAGAGGGTGCGGCAGTCGCTGGAGCGCACGCTTTGCCAGCCGTGCGCTTATTGCGGAGGCGCGGGGCTGGTCAAATCCATCACTTCGGTCTGCTATGAGATTCTCTCCGAGGCGAAAAAGATCGCGCCGGAGCTCGAGCGCAAACAGATTACGCTGCGGGTAAATCCCGAGGTGGGGCGGGCGCTCAAGGCGCGCGATAATACGATCCTCCCCGAGATCGAGGAGTTGACCGGCAGGCCGGTGATCGTCCGCAACGATCCGATGCTGCACATCGAGAACTTTGATTTCAACTAGGGCGTGTTAACACTATCGGAGGGCCTCGACGATGAGGGCGAAGTTGAGGAAAGCCAGGAAGACAACATCGAGTTTATCGAAGCGGGAGAAGATGCGGCGGAAGCCTTTGAGCCTGCGGAAGAGCCTCTCGATCTCATTGCGCTTGCGGTACATGGCTTTGTCGTACTGCCAGGGTTGCAGGCGATTTCTTAGGGGCGGAACCACCGGGAGGAAGTCCCAGTCCAGAGCCAGTTGGAGAGTCTTGTTGTCCTCGTAGGCGCGGTCCATGATGAGGTACAACGGTGCCGGTAGCGGTCCGATGCCGCCCAGAAGTTGGTGGCCTTCCACGGCGTCGGAGGCCTGGCCCGGCGAGAGAGCGAAGGTTATGGCCGTTCGAGCATTCGCGGCAACCAGATGAATCTTGGTGGTCCATCCGCCGCGGGATTTTCCGATGGCCTGCGGTCCGTTTTTTTTAAAGCGCCGGTGCCATCGGGATGCACCTTGACGGTGGTCGAGTCCAGTTTGACGGCCACACGCTGGCGGCTTCCGTGCAGCAGGTCGAGAGAGAGAATGACGGGACAGGCGATGGAAGGCGAAATCTACGTTGACCGGGGCTACCGCGGCCACGACTAGGAAGGGCCGGCCCGGGTGCTCATGGCCAAAAGCAAACACAAGCAGGAGCCGGGCCTCCGCCGCTGGTATCGCAAGCGCAACGGCATCGCAGCCGCCATCAATCACAGGAAGAACGATGGATGGCTCGGAGGCAATTACCTGAAGGGAATGATCGGAAGCAGAATCAACGCGCTGCTCTCCTCCGCCTGCGGGCAGAACCTGCGGAAGCTCCTGGCCTGGCTCGCCGCCCAGCCCGGCAAGCCTTTTTGCGCCCTTGTGCTCCTGCTCCTAAAACCTCTCAACAAACGCTTCGCGCCCCTTCCCAATCCAGTTGGAATGGTTTTTCAGGGTCAACAAAATCGTCGAATCTCAGAATGACATCATTTGCGTGTGAGTGGCGGGCTACAGCAATTGTGAAATTACACTACAGTGCGCGGACGAAGCTTTCCGTCTTCGACAACAGGTCCCGCACGACGTTCATCGAATCCGCTTCGGCATAGATGCGCAGCAGAGGCTCGGTGCCTGAAGGACGCACTAGCAGCCAGGCGCCGTGATCGAAGTACAGTTTGATCCCATCCATATCCTCGCTCCTCACAACGCCGAGCCCGGCAAAACGGTCAAGGCCAGGCTTCGAGACCTCTTCCATCGCCCGCTCCTTTTGCCCCGGACGCAGTTCAAGATCCACGCGCCCATAACGATGGGGCCCAAATTCGCGCTCCAGGTCCTCGACCATCTCTCCTAGCGACTTACCGTAATGAGCCATCGCTTCGGCGAGCAAGAGGGAATTTAGGATGCCGTCGCGCTCCGGGCCGCCAAGTGCGGGGATGCCGATGCCGCCGCTCTCCTCCCCTCCGATCAGGATGTCCTTCGAGAGCATCAGATCGCAGATGTACTTGAAGCCGATCGGCGTCTCATACAACGGCAGGGAATACTTAGCGGCCAGCTTGTCCACCAGCTTGGTTGTGGAGAAGGTCTTGGCGACACCGCCCTTCATGCCGCGCGCCTCGATTAAGTAGCGCAGCAGGATGGAAAAAATCTGGTGGGAATCAATAAACCGCCCGCCGCGGTCCATGGCTCCCACGCGGTCCGCATCGCCGTCGGTGGCGAATCCCGCGTCGGCCTTCATGTCCAGCACCGTGCGCCGCAGCGCTTCGATATGTGGCTCGATCGGCTCGGGGTTGAGCTCGCCGAACAATGGATCGGCATCCCCGTGAATCTCGTGGCACCGGATCCCGTTCCGCTCCAGACACCGCGCCAGGCAGCCGCGGGCGGCCCCGAACATCGGATCAACCACAAAGAGAAAGTTGCGGCGGGCGATCACATTCAGGTCTAGGACCTTTTCGGCGTGCTGAAGATATGGTTCGACCAAGTCCTCTTTGGCCAGCGGAGTTGCGGTTCGAGCCGGAGTATGAGAGCGGACGGCCGCCGGGATTTCTGCCTCAATTTTCTTGATGATCTCGGGCGCCGCCGAACCGCCGAAGCTGGCCTTGAATTTGAGCCCATTCCACTGCCAGGGATTGTGGCTGGCGGTAATCATAATGGCGCCGGCGGCCTGGCGCTGCCGCACAGCATAGGAGACGGCGGGTGTTGGCGCGTAGCTATTGGAAAGCGTTACGGGAATCTCGCTGGCAGCGATCTCCTCGGCGACGGCTAGTGCGAAGCGGTCGCTGAGGAACCGGCAGTCGTACCCGACGATCAAGCCGCGCTGGAACTCTTCGTGCGCGGTAAGGTAGCGGCCGACCGCCCGCGCCACCAGCCTCACGTTTTCAAACGTGAACTCTTCGGCGATCACTGCGCGCCAGCCGTCGGTGCCGAAGCGGATGGATGAAGCTGTGCCGTTTCCTTGCGTCATGGTCTTCTTTATAAAAGATCGTTGCGACGCGATTTTTCAAGCTCCGCGACCAGTTTAGAGACCTCTTGCGCGCGGTCTCGCGGGACAATCAACAGGGCGTCGCCGGTTTCAACGATGACTAGGTCCTTAACGCCCACAGCACTGACCAGCTTTCCAGGAACATCCACAAACAGGCCGCTCGAATCCAAGAGCAACCCTTCCGAGCAAAGCACGTTGTCCTGGCTGTCGTGCGGGAGCATGTCGTAGATGGCTCGCCAGCTTCCGAGGTCGCTCCAGCCGATTTCGCAAGGAATCCCAACCACGTTCGAGGCCTTCTCCAGCACGGCGTAATCCACAGAGATGTTGTCGCACGATGGATAGAGCTGTTTGAGAAGTTTTTCGAACCGCCCCTTCCCATTTGCTCTTCCTCTTTCGGGCAGACGAGTGATGTCCGCCAGGATCTCGGATGTTTGCGGCAAGTGCCGCCGCAGCGCGTTCCGGATCACGCTTGCCTTCCAGAAAAACATCCCGCTGTTCCAAAAAAAACGTTTCGCGCCGAGATAGCGCCGGGCGACAGCCAGCGTGGGCTTCTCGCGGAAGCGCTTGACCGGCAGCGCCTGGAGTGGCGTGAGCGCAGGGGCCTGGGTGAATTCCATGTAGCCGTATCCGGTCTCCGGCCAGCGAGGCCGTATTCCCAGCACCACGATTTCTCCACGCCGGGCGTGACTGGCCGCCAGCCGGACGACCTTCAAAAACACTTTCGGCTTGAGGATCGCTTGATCCGATGGAAACACCCCCAGAACCGCTTCGGGGTCTTTTCGGGAGATCAGCTCGGCAGCCAGCCCGGTGCAAGGGGCGGTATTGCGTTGAACCGGCTCCGCGATGATTTGATTGCGGGGCACCGCGGGCAGTTGGCGCGACACGGCCTTGGCAAGATACTCGTTTGTGAACACCCAGACGTTTTCTGAAGGAATCAAGGGAGTGAATCGCTCCACGGTCTGCTGCAGCAGGCTCTCTTGTCCCCAGAGGTTCATCAGTTGTTTCGGATAGCTCCGGCGGCTGCGCGGCCAGAAACGGGTTCCGCGTCCGCCCGCAAGGATCACCGCGTAAAGGTGGCCTTCCGGTTTGTTCTGCGTGCTCATGCTTGGTTGCTTGCAGGTAAAGTAGCTGCGGGGAAACAGACGCGGCCAAGTTGCTGCCGCGAGAAGCCCGCCGCCAAAAGAGGAGCAATAACGTCTTTTTCCAGGTCCGGCCGATAGGTTCGCAGAAAGGTGCAGGGCGATTGCAGTGTGATGGAGAACTCCTGCGCCTGCGCGGGCAATACGATCGCCTCACCCATCCGGCAAATCGCACGCTGCCCGCTGGCTTCGAATTCGGCCTCACCATCGAGGCCGATCCAGACTTCACACCGCTCGCCCGTAGCGAACCGGGCCGAGTCGCTCAGCGATATTTTATCGGTTGCGAAATACGGGCATGCCGCGAGGCAAATGCGGGAGCCGCCTTGCGCCCGGTATTCCAATGGCTCGGTGAGCCCGCCGGGGGTGCGATACGCGATGACTTCCAAGGCTTGCTCCACATGGAGAGCTCGCGGGCGTCCATCGGTGCCAGGCCGCTTGTAGTCATAGAGCCGGTATGTAATATCGGAGTTTTGCTGGATCTCGCAAAGGGTCATGCCTGCTCCGATGGCATGAACGGTCCCCGCCGGAATAAAGAATGTGTCGCCTGCCCGGACGTTCATCCAGTTCAGCCATTTCTCAATGTCGCCGCTTTCGATGGCTTTCCGGAGACCTTCCGGATCAGGCCCATGGCTGCGGGACGCCTCCTCACGAAATCCAATGGCAAGTTGCGCGCCGGGAGACGCCTTCAGGACATGCCACATCTCCGTCTTGCCCGCGCTTCCATGATGTTCCATGGCGTATGCATCCGAGGGATGAACCTGGACGCTGAGCTTGCCAGCCGTGAAGAGGAACTTCACCAGCAGAGGAAACGACGCTGCGGGGGTTCCGTTCCGCCCGGCGGCGCGGCCTAGAAGCGTAGCACTATAGGTCCGGCTCGTGTGGCCCAGAGTTTTACCAGCCCACACTCCATTTTCGATGCAGTTGTCATCGGCGGTCAGCCACACCTCGCCGATTCGGGAAGGCTCAGGGGGACGGCGGGGGTAGAGGAACGAGAGGTCTTGCTGGCCCCAGATACGTTCGCGAAAGGAAGGCACAAGCTTTAAGGGATACCAGCCGGCGGGGGCGGGAAGTGGTTCGCTGTCGCTAGGAGACAAGTCACTCAACTTTCCCGCTCGGAGAAGAATCGTTTCAGGCGCGTCAGGCCCTCCGCCAGCTTCTCGAGGGAGGTGGCATAGGAAAGCCGAAAATGATGTTCGGTTCCGAAGGCTTCGCCGGGCACCACCGCCACGGCCGCCTCGCGCAGGAGTTTCTTTGCCATCTCATCGGTCGAGGGAAAGGCCTTGCGCTTTTCTGGAGGGCCAATAAACGGCGCAACGTTGGGATAGGCGTAAAAAGCGCCGCAGGGCATGCTGCACGATACGCCGGGGATCTCGCGGAGTTTCTCCACGACGAAGGCGCGGCGGCGGCGATACTCTTGCAGCATCTGCTGCACGGAATCCTGCGGGCCTCGAAGGGCCTCGACGGCAGCCTTCTGCGCGATGGATGACGGGTTCGAGGTGCTGTGGCTTTGCAGCTTGATCATTGCCGAGATCAGACGCGCCGGTCCCATGGCATAGCCCACGCGCCAGCCCGTCATGGCATAGGTTTTGGAAAGAGAGCCGATGAGCACAACATGCTCCTTCGCGCCCGGAATAGAACCTATGGAGAAGGGAGAGCCTTCATAGACAAAATGGCTGTAGCACTCATCGGAGAGGAGCAGCACGCCGTGGCTGGCCGTGACCTCGAGGATTTTCTCAAACTCCTGGGGCGACACCACCGCGCCGCTCGGATTGGACGGGGAATTCAAGATGACCAGGCGCGTTTTCGGCGTAAGGGCGCGCTCGACCATCTCCGCAGTGATCGCAAAGCAGTCTTCTTCACGCGTGTTCAGCATTACCGGGCGCCCGGCGGCGTAGTTGATCACGTCGAAGAAGGTGACCCAATAAGGAACAGGCAGGATGACCTCGTCTCCCGGATTAATCAGGCTGCAGATGAGGTTGAAGATCGCCTGCTTGCCACCGGCGGAGGCAATGACCTCAGAAGGCGAATATGAGGTGCCCAGATCGGCGGCATGGCGCTCCACGATGGCCCGCCGCAACTCCATTGTTCCAGGCGTGGCGGTGTATTTGCTGAAGTCTTCGCGAATCGCCCGAATGGCGGCTTCCTTCACGTTCTCCGGGGTAGGGAAGTCGGGCTCTCCGGCCCCGAAATCCACAACGTCCACGCCCTCGGCGCGCAGTTTCTCCGCCTCGGCCACCACGGCTGCGGTGGACGAGATTGAGATCCGCGAGACACGTTCGGAAAGAGCGAGTTCGGCGGTGTTTGCAGCAGACGCTAATTTTGTCAAAGGATCACTCCACTTTCGCTCGCAGCCGTTCCTCTACCTGCGGAGGAACTAGGCCCTTGATGTTGCCGCCCAACTGGCAGACCTCCCTCACCAGGCGGGAGCTGAGATAGGTGTACGCCACGGCCGGCATCATAAAGACCGTTTCCAGGTTCGAGTCCATCTTGCGGTTCATCAGCGCCATCTGCAGTTCGTATTCGTAGTCGGAGATGGCCCGGATGCCGCGCAAAATCACACGCGCCTGCTTCCGGACTGCATAGTCCACAAGAAGACCATGGAAGGTGTCGACCGAGACGTTGGAGCAATGCTGCGTTACTTCCTGCAGCATTTCCACCCGCTCCTCCAGGCTGAACAAAGGCTCCTTCTCGGGGTTCCGGAGAATAGCCACGATCAATTCGTCAAATATTTTACTGCCCCGCTCAATTAGGTCCAGATGGCCGTAGGTGATGGGATCAAAACTTCCGGGATAGATAGCCATCACACGCTGTGCCACGGTAAACCCTCAGGACTGCATCTATAATTCAGGGGCTCCATCTAATTATAACGGCCCTGTCTGAGAGGGTCAACGCGCTATCGGACATGCCGTGGTCATTCTTCGGGAGCGGTGCGGTAAAAGCTCAGCGTATTCGATCCCTGGGTGAGGAGCCGCACCCGGCTCCAGCGGCCCGCTTGTTCTTCCGGCAACTCCTTTTTGCTGTGTTGTAGGATGAGCAGCCCTTGAGGCCCCATCATCTGGCTTTCACTCAGCCACCGGAGGCATTGTGCGGATTCCCGGCGGGAGGCATATGGCGGGTCGAGAAAACAAAAATCGGCTTTGATGCCGCGCCGCTCGAGCATTCTCAGCCCCTTGCGGTCAGGGGAGCGGAGTATGTTCGCCCGGTCGCTGACGCCGAGCGTGGTGATATTGGCCTGCATGACGTGGACTGCCGCCTCATTCTCTTCGATGAGGAAGACTTCGCGGGCCCCCCGGCTTAGGGCTTCCAGCCCCACCGCGCCGCTGCCGGCATAGCAATCCACGAAGACGGAGCTCTCGACGGACGCTCCCAGAACATCGAAGAGTGTCTCTCGCAGACGGCTGCTGGTGGGACGAAGCTCCTGGCCCGGAAGAGTTTTCAGCAGACGCCCCCGGAAAATTCCCGCGATGATTCGCATCGGTGTCGCTCCAACCTACCACGAGTCGAAAGGCGCTGAAAACCAGGCGTTCGACCGGCAGGAGATTAGTCAAATCAGGGGGATTCTGTTAGTGGCCGGGAACGGCGCTGAATACGCTAAAGCTGTACGGGGACCAGGCTGAAGCAAAGCACGAATATCACTGCCAGAAGAAGTCCGAGCGCCAGCCGCGTGCGGCCCAAGGGAATGCCGTCGTCGGCGGTGGGCGGGTGCTGGATGCCGATGAAAAAAATTAATACAAGAAGAGGAATCCAGGTCATCGTTCTTTTCACGATGCAATAAAGGGCAAGAGCGATGAACATAGTCTGAGCCACTATGCGGCTCTTCGAGCGGAACAGGGAGTGGCAGATGTGACCGCCGTCCAACTGCCCGATCGGCAAGAGGTTCAGGGCGGTGACGAACATTCCCGCCCATCCGGCAAATGCCAAAGGATGGAGCATCAGGTCCACGTTGTCGCCCAGCCTTCCGTGCGCCAGGAAACTCAGAGCCTTGAACAGAAGCGGTTCGCCCAAACTGATGCTGTGAGGAGGGATCGCGGCTTTTTGCACTATTTGCGAATGGACAATGCCCAGGTAAGACAAGGGGATCGCCAGCACCAAGCCCGCCAGGGGGCCTGCGGCCGCAATGTCGAACAGTGCCCTCCGGTGGGGAATACGGGGAGACATCCGGATGAAGGCCCCAAGCGTTCCGAACAGCGAAAAGGGAAACGGAATGAAGTAGGGCAGGCTCACCGGAACCCGGTATTTTCTGGCCGTGAAGTAGTGACCGAACTCGTGCGCCGTCAGGATCGAGAGAAGGCCCGCCGAAAAGACCGGTCCGGCCGCCCATATCGTGGTAACCACGGTCAGCGCATACAGGAGGACATGGAGCCAGATGCGCTGCTGAGGCACCGGGAGCGGAGGCGCAACATAAACGGGTTCCGGAAAATAAATCGGTTCCGGATTCAGCAAAGATGGTTCGGCTGGTTCCATAACGATACTCTTATCCAGTTTACACCATCCGGGCGGGGACCGGAACGGCCGGGGATCCCTGCTTTGGTTCGCAGCGGGTCTCTGGCGCGCTTTTCAGAGCAAGCGGGCGGCCTTGACTCTGTGTGTTCGGGTGCGTAAGATCAAATTGCGGGGTGGAGCAGTCTGGTAGCTCGTTGGGCTCATAACCCAAAGGTCGTAGGTTCAAATCCTACCCCCGCAACCAACCTTTCGGCAATAACCCCAATACATTACGAGCAAAGCAAGAAAACGCCGTTGCACCTCAAATCACCACATTGTCCGTGTTTTGTCCGTGTTCTCTCACTTCGACATCTCCGAAACGTTCTGAATCGGTGCCACGCTGGGCTTTGTGGAAAGGGTTTCCACGTATGCGGCAGTTTTTGAAATAGCTTCTCGGAGGTCCTTTCCCGCTTTCGCCCCGCCGAGCTAGGCGGCCAAGTGAAGAATATCACGTCCAGGTCGGCAAAGCGCCCGGCGGGCGCGGCATTGGCGGTCGAGAGCGAGCGTCCCCTCGGCGGGCAGGGCGAAGTTTAGGCTCTGGCCGCCGCGCTCTCGGGCAGTTCCTTCCGTGCGCTTCCAATATGTTCAATCACCACATGAAACGGAGTGTCAAGCCCTCGCCGCTTGACCTGGCGGTTAGCTCCGCAGCGGTTAGCTTCGCGGTGCGACAAGTGAGTGACCCTGGCCGAAGGGACTAGGGAGTACAGTGCGCGAGAGGGCCGGTGGGCTGGCTTGGAACTGCGATATGAGGCACCCACCCTGCCAAACGTTCAGGACGTGAAGGAGGTTTAGCTGTGCCCAGGGTTTGCACCCTTTGCAGCCATAAGGACCGCCTGAAAATTGACTCCGCGCTGGTGTCCCGCGCTTCGATTCGCGGTATATCGCGGAATTTCGCGGTTTCCGAAGATGCGCTTTGCCGGCACAAGGCGCACGTTGGCCAAGCCATCGTTCGGGCCATCGAGAAGCATGAAGAGGCTCTTGGCGAGTCAATCTTAGGGACTTATAAGGTTGACTCCCGAATGGGGCGCAGCATAAAATAGCGGCCAGACCCATTGTGGATAAAGCCCGTTTCCAAGATGGCAAGCGCCCTGTTAGCGCCACTGCGGATGGCCTCCTGTGCAATCCGGTATTCCTCTTCTTCTGTCATTAGGTCTTCCTCTTTTTTGGTCATTTTGTCCTTCCAGGGGAGTTAACCTTATAGGCCCCCAATCTTACGCCGTCTTGAAACCCTTTACCGGCGGACTGAGAAAATTCTCGACACTGCGGAAAGCACCGGCGATCACCGGCTGGTACTCCAAGCAGTGGGGGAAGCGCGGGGGAATCTCGTGGGCATCTTTGCGCTGGCGAACAAGGCTTCCGAGGCGGGCGGACTCTCTGGGGTAAACAGTTCCCGTCGTTCATTCAGCAGCGGATATCCTTGTTAATTAGACAAATCTACCAATTTATGAAACTCGGTTTTCCACTCGCTCATGAGCACGAGGTCGCATTCAACGGTCTCGCCCGCCTGTCCGATAAGTTCCAGCGTTCCGGCCTTGAGGCCGTCCTCTGCGCGGTAATATTCTGAGACTGTCTTCAGGAGCTTTCGCTTGTAAATGGTATCCAGGTTGCCTTCTAACTGTTCGCCCTTCATTTCCCAAACGAGAATCCGGTCAGTCTTGCCGATTCGTTCACGCGCGAAGATGAAGTCCGGGTAAACGCGGTGCTTCCTCCGTCCCTGAATCCAGTAGTTTCCGGCTTGCGCCACGTTTCGATACCACCAACGGAGAGCCTTTGCCTCATCCAGATAGCACGCAAACTCCGCCTCATCGCCGTTGAAATCATCTTCGTAGATGGGACTGAACACGCTCTTCTCCGTGAGTCCGCCACTGTTGCCTCGAAGCTGGTGGGCGTTCTTCGCTCGGTCAGTCTCGATTTCCTTCGGCACCTTCCAGAGCGTGCGGTCGGCTCGCAACCGGAACTGGATTCGTTCTCCCGAAACGTCAGACATGAACTGCTTCTCTGCTAGAGTATCCCGCTGCTGCTGTAACCACTTCCGCAACTCTTCGAGGATGTAGCTCGATGAGGCACCGAGCTTCGCATCATCAAATCCGCGCTTCTTCAATGCCTTGAGAAGATCATCAATGATGGCCCTCGCTACCCAGGGATTCGGCACTATGTCAACGACGGAGCGCGTAGCATACACTGGATCGAACGAGGCCGTTTCCTGAATCGCCTGCACTTCCGTCGCACTCAAAAACTCTTTTCCGTTCGAAAGAGTCAGTTTGAGCATGTGGCTTGGTTCGGCATCTACTTCCATCGCTAGTTTCTACTTTCGCAAACTGTGTCCGCAGTTCGTCCACGTAGGCATCAACCGTGTCCAGAACCGATTGCTGATACTCTTTCAGTTCCATCAGTCTTTCTCCACGCGATAGAGGGCAAACGGCAGCGGTGTGGACGCCACTCCCATTGGTAGCAGCGTTTTGTTTGGAACATACTTCGCAGGAGCAAAGACCAAATGGCGCTTCCCTTTGCGTTCAGGATCGGCGGCGATTTTCTCCGCTAGTTCAAGCGTCAGCGCGGCTTTGTTGGACTTCAGGAACTCCAGATCGGGCTTATAGACCAGCCAGACGTGGTATGCGGCGCTCTCACCTACATACCAGATGCCCTTACGCATCTTGCTGGTACTCAGAGATTCGCCTGTGGCCGTGTGGAAGAGCCACGCTCCAACCGTTTCGTAATCAGGCAGCGATTTGCCAGTGAGTATTTTGTCCAAGTCGAGCGGTACGCCAAGCGTGCAGAACGTGAACGCGCCCCCGAGTCCTTCCATCTTCTCCGTAATCTTCTTCTCGCCCGTAACAACCAATTCGCCGTCCTCGACCGACTTCACGATGCGGTCGAAGCGATGCTCGTCCAGTAAATCAAAACCTTCCGCCCTATCGACCAGGGCGTTGGCCTTCTTGAGTTTCGTCCAAGTCAGCGGCTCGCGGAGCAATTCCTCCCGCTGTGTGCCCTCGAACTTATAGCCATGAATTACCCGGCGAACGCGCTCGGCAGTCAGTTTGTCGGCGTAGTCTTCCATTTCGATGAGTATGAACTTGCGAGTGCCGCCGTCTTTATTGTTGAGCGCCAAAATAGCCTGTGCCGTCGTGCCACTACCAGCGAATGAATCGAGCACCAGGGCATCTTTCTTATTGGTCAGCCCGATAATTTTCTCGACCAGCGCTGTCGGCTTTGGATTGTCGAAGACGGCGCTCCCCAAAATCCGTTTCACCGTTTCGCTCCCGTCATCTGACGAACCGACTTCGCGATACGTCCAAACATCGACTGGAACGAGCAAATCCGCTTCTTCCAAAAAGAGCTTGAGCCTCGGATACTCAGCCAACCCATCGGCACCCCACCACAGCATTTTCTCTTTGACATGACGAGCGTGTTCTTCGGGGCTATATTTCCACGCGTGAGTCGGATGTTCAATAATTTTGCCATCTTTAGGGCGCCTGATTTTGTAAACCAAGTTCTTCCGCTTCGCCTTGATCGCAGGATTAACGTAAGAGGACGTCATCCACGGGCCTCGTGTGTCTTTGTCTGGGTTTGCGTAACCAGCGTCAGCTTTCTCTGTTCTTGGTTCCTTGATGATGTTTAGGGCTCCGGTCTTTCGGTAGCAGAGGATGGAATCCTTCTGCGAATAAAACATACGCGCGTTATTGCTTCGCGTGTAGCGCTTCACCCAACTGGCATTCGCAAGGAAGTTTTCATCAACGAATACCTCGTCCATAATCGCTCGCAGCCGGTGCATTTCGTTGTCATCGATTGAGACGAAA
>Ga0207112_1070_pt1 | contig 17991 bp, 17 predicted proteins | sample Alteio_BWMinHeat_72_FD_153549 | JGI IMG/M metagenome (GOLD analysis project Ga0207112, IMG submission 153549) | Enriched cells from forest soil in Barre Woods Harvard Forest LTER site, Petersham, Massachusetts, United States -... | ecosystem: Environmental > Terrestrial > Soil > Temperate forest >...
GCAAACTAGCCCAAACCTATGGGGAGCGGCCGAGCGCAGCTCTCCCAGAGGTAGATGGCTTGACGCATGCGTTTCCTCGACCAGAACGTCTCGCTGAGGCTAATCTCTCGACTCTGGGCATGCCCGGCGCGCGAGCGCGGGCGCTGTCGGGGCTAGCGGCGGCCGTCGTGGCCGACCCCTTGATCTTCGGCGCACATCGCAGCCTCGAAGATGCAATCGATCGGCTGCGAGAGCTGCCCGGGATTGGCGAGTGGACCGCGCAATACATCGCGATGCGCGAGCTTCGCGAGCCCGACGCCTTCCCTGCCGCGGACATCGGTTTGCTGCGAGCGATGACGGACCGCGATGGCCGCCGTCCAACTCCGCGAGAGCTTCTGGCGCGCGCCGAAGGGTGGCGGCCGTGGCGCGCTTACGCGGCTCTGCACCTCTGGGCGTCGGGATCGCCACAGGCGCGCGTTTTGGCTTCGAACCAGGCTGCACGGTGAATGACATGAAGAAAGAGATTCCTCAGGCATTGATAATGGACAAGGTGGAGACGCCGATCGGTGCGGCTCTACTGTTGTTTGACGGTGAAGGCCGTTTGCGGGCGCTGGAGTGGGAGGACTATGAAGCGCGAATGCTTCAGCTTCTGCAGGTCTACAATGGCGGCGGCCCAGAACTCACGAGGGGCAGCGGCCCGGCCGAGGTCATCCGCGCCGTCAAGGCCTATTTCGAGGGAGACATCGATTCGATCAACGAGATCGAATGCCGAGGGGCGGGCACACCGTTCCAAGAAGCGGTCTGGGCGGCGCTGCGGCGAATTCCGGCGGGGCAAACGTTAAGCTACGGGGCGCTGGCGGCACAGATCGGTGTGCCAAAAGCGGTTCGAGCCGTCGGACACGCGAACGGCTCGAATCCCATCTCAGTCGTTGTCCCGTGCCATCGAGTCATCGGAACCAACGGCAAGCTGACCGGTTACGGCGGCGGCCTTGACCGCAAGCGCTGGCTGCTGACTCACGAGGGCGCGTCGGTTGCGGATTAGAATGACACCTTCAACGCGAACTGAAGTTGCCGCGCCGGGAACGTCGTGCGGATGGTCCCGAATGCGGCGCTGCTGCGATCGGAAGTGGCGGCCCCGAAGTTCGTCTTGTTGAGCAGGTTGAAGGCTTCCATGCGGAACTCGGCCTTGGACTGTTCGTTTATCGGCAAGCGAAAATTCTTTTGCAGGCCCATGTCGAATTGATAGAAGGAGGCGCTGCGGGCGGTGTTGCGGCCCGAGGTGCCAAACGGCTGATCCACGGTGGGGATCGTGATGTCGGCTTTGTTGAAAAAGTTGTCGATGCTGCGCTGGCCGGCGGGCGCGAGCACCGGACCCGTGATGTTCGGCCGCAAAGCGACTCCGCCGAGAAACGTCGCCAGGTTGGCCGTCACCGGAGACGGCTGGTAACGGAGATTGATCGTCTGACCGCTGAGCATCTGGTTGATGCCGGTCAGAGTCCAACCGCCGATGACGCCGTCCAACCACGGCGACATGTCTTCGCCCAGCAAGCGCCCTCGTCCCAAAGGCAAGTCCCATACGAAGGTCGTGGTGTCGTTGAACGGTTGGTCGTAGGCCGACAGGCCGCGGTCGGCCGCGAGATTGTAGATGTTCTGCGGCCGCCCCTCATTGCCATTCGGTTCTTCCAACACCTGGCTGACATTGTCGATCGCCTTGGACCAGGTGAAGGAATTGAGCACGTAGAGTCCTTTCGAGAAGCGGCGCTCGAATTTGATCTGCAGAGCGTTGTAATTCGAGAACCCGTCCGGCAATACCGCTGATATCGTCTTGAAGCCGGGAATCGGGCGGCGCTGATCCAGGGTCGGGCGCTGCGCGGCCGGCAGCGCGAGTTCAGCCAGAGTCAGGAGCCGGGCTTGATTCAAATCGGCCAGCAGAGCCTGTTTCACGGCGTGATTGCCGACGTAGGCGATGTCGATCAGCATGTTGGAGGAGAGCTCGCGCTGAATCGAAAGCTGCCAGTTCTGGATGTACGGTGTTCGGGTGTTGGATGGGATGTACAGCGTCACGTTGTTCGGCAAAACGGTCGGATAGCCCTCCTGCGTGGTGCGAAAGCAGCCGGCCACGTTGTTGCCGCTGCAGATGCCGCCCGCGATGTTGCTCGCGTCCTGGGTGACCGCGGCGCGGGTGACCTGCGGGAAGTTGGTGGCCAGCAGATCGGCGCTGCCCAGCCGGTTGAAATGGACGTAACCGACGCCGTAACCGCCGCGCACCACCATCTTGTCAAGCAGGTTGTAGGCGAAGCCGAGGCGCGGCGCGAAATTCTTGTAGTCGGGGTGCACAAGGGTGCGATCGTACAGCGAACCGCCCGTGGCTTTGATGATCGAGTTGGTTGTGGGATCGTAATTCGAGAGGCGGTTCTGATCTTCATAGATCGGCGTGGAGAACTCGTAACGCACGCCGAGGTTGAGCGTAAGCCGGGGATTGACTTTGAAATCATCTTGGATGTAAGCGTAGTGCAGCCGTTGGCGCAGGTGCACGACCTGAAGGTTGGCAAGCTCGTACTGAGAACGCGCTCCGAACATGAAATCACTGAGGTTAAACAGGTTGTTAGCGAGCGCGCCCGCCGGGCGGCTGAATTGGCCGCTGTAGGTATCCAAACCCATAAGCGGATTGGTGTCTTGGACGTCAGTGTTGACGCGCAGGTATTCGTAGCCGGCCTTAAGGCTGTGGCGGCCCCAGAGCCTCGAGTAATTGATGCGTGGGTCAACGTTGGACGGATTCTGGAATTGCGGATTTGTGGACTGACGGCCAAGCTGCGATATGCCCGTGATCGTCTGGGTGGTCAAGCCGCCGGTCAGGGTGGGATCGGTCGGCAAACCCGTGATCCCATAGAGTTGCAGCATGCTGGGACCGCCCGTGAGGGGCGGTTTCTTCCCCGCTTCGGTGCGCATGATGCCGAGACGGAAGTCGAACACCGAGTTCGAGCCGAGCGCGTACGTCGCGCCCGCCGCGAGCTGTTGATTCAACACGTTGACCAGTCCGTTCTGATTGCTGCCTGACGGTCCAGGAATGTTCGGCCCCTCGAAATTGTTCACCTTGCGGTTGCTGAGGCGGACAAACGCATTCAAGGCTTGCGTGAATTTGTGATCGAGCCGCAGGTTGAACTTGTCGTTATACGCTCGGTTTGGAACCAGGGTCGCGAGATTGTTGGCGCCCGCCACGTTAGGCGCAGGCAGATCGTTCAGCACCTTGTGCGCAAAGGCGGTCATCGGAACGGCGGTTCCTGCAGCGTAGACGGTTCCAGTGAAAGGATTGCGCACGTCAACCGCGAGAATGCCGTTGCGCTGAGCAAGCGTCGGGATCGATGAGAAGACCAGGGTCTTGGAAATCTGGCGGAAGCCTTCGTAGTCCAGGAAGAAGAACGTGCGATCTTTGATGATGGGCCCGCCGAAGGCAAAACCGAATTGATTGCGGATGAGCGGCGGTTTGACGCCGCCGGCCGGTTTGAAGAAGCCGACGGCGTTGAGCACGGTGTTGCGATGATACTCCCAGAGGCTGCCGTGGAATTGATTGGTCCCGCTGCGGTATGACGCGTTGATGACCGCGCCGCCGCTGCGCCCGAATTCGGCGCTATAGGTATTGGTTTGCACTTTGAATTCTTGCAAGGCGTCGGGGGAGACCTGAACGACTTGACTGGAGAAGCTCTGGTTGCTTGTTCCGTAGGCGTTGTTGTCCACGCCATCGAGGAGGAAGTTATTCACCGTGTTGCGCAGACCGTTGACATTAAAAGCCGCTTCCCGCCCCGCTGTGGTGATGCCGTTTTGAGACGATTCGCGAACGCCAGGCGTGAGCAAGGCAAGGTTGGCGTAGGACCGGCCGTTGAGTGGAAGGTTGACGATCTGCTCGCGCTGGACCACCTGTCCTCGCACGCTCGAGTCGGTCTCAAGCACCGCTACGGCGGCGGCGTTGACATTGACGCTCTCGGCCACGCCGCCAGGTTGCAACGTCAAATCTACGCGTTGCCGCGCGTTCACTGTGACGTTGACGCGCTCGGCGACGGCGATCGAAAATCCCTGCAATTCGGCGCTGACGCGGTAATTGCCGATCTTTACGTTGGTGAATTGAAAATTACCGTCTGCTTCGGTCTGCACGGTACGTGCCATATCGGTATCGATATTCTTTAAAGTAACGGTCGCTCCGGCAATAACGGCTCCGCTCGCATCCTTAACCGTTCCGAGCACAGTTGCGGCGTCAAATTGCGCGTAGGCGGGCGCCAGGAGGGCAAGGAATAATAGGCCAGCGGTAAGAGACTTTGATGAAAGCCGGGCAAACTCCGTTTTGCGTTTCACGAGTTTCTCCTTCGAATAAAAGTCGACTGCGCCCGAGGCTTGCTTGCTCCGTTGCGGGTTTGCGAGGGAAGCAAGCTGACGCGTCGAGCAATAATCGGGCAGTCTATCCTGGCGGAGTTAACATGCACTAAAATCCATGTTAGAAAGAGGTTAAATATGGCTTGGAATAGGCGCTGGCAGTGGCGAACCGATGTTGCATGGATTTAGATTGATCTCCAGGCCGATTGCGGCGCCTGCGAGCGGCAATAAGCGCGCGAAGGTCTGGACATAAATCAGCCGAGACGGAGAGAAACGAGGAGAGAAAGAGATGCCTGATCCCAGGAAGGAAATGATAAGGGCGGCGAAGTCGGGCCAAGTAGAGAAACTCAAGGCGCTTCTGGCGACGGACGCCGAACTGATCAACGCCCGCGACGCTGATGATTCTACGCCCCTGCATTGCGCCGTCTGGAAGGGACATGTTGCTGCGGTGGCCTTCTTGCTTGAGGCCGGGGCAGACCCGAACGCAAGGAACAAGAATGACCACTGGGGGACTACGCCGCTGCACGCGGCGGCTCACGCGAATCAGGCGGCCATTGCTAAGTTGCTCATTGACCACGGCGGCGAGGTGAACGCTTTGGATCTCGACGGCAAGAAGCCTCTGCACCACACAACGTTTCACAAAGCCAAGGCGGCCGCCAAAATACTGCTTCAACATGGCGCCATATCATAGGATCGTCTCTGCGCAACAGAGAGATTTGTTTGAATAGCCTGCCGACTTTCTATGGCCAGGCTCTGTGAAGACGGCATCAATATCCCCAGGCTCTGGAGCAGCCAAAATCAGGACGACGCAAACTGACAGTTTTGCGCTACTACCGGCCGCAAACCGCCTGATAGAATTGTCAAGTGAACAAGCAGCAGATTAAGAGTCTTCTGGAAGAAGCGCGCGCCGGGCGAATCGGGATTGACCAGGCAGTCGATCAACTTGCCGCCTTGCCTTACGAAGATTTCACCTTTGCGCGCATCGATCATCACCGCGAATTGCGCCTTGGTTTTCCGGAGGTCATTCTGGGCCAGGGCAAGACTGTCGAGCAGATCGTCAAGATCGCGGAACGCATCCTGGCGCATAGCTCGAACTTGCTGATCTCGCGCACCGAGGAAGCTGTTTTCCGCGGCGTTCTCGAGATCGCGCCCGACGCGGAGTTTCATCGCGAGGCGCGAATGATCTCGGTGCGTCGCGACCGCGCGGAGAGGGGGCTGGGGATGATCGCGATCATCTCGGCCGGCACCTCTGATATACCGGTAGCCGAGGAGGCGGCGGTCACTGCCGTGGCAATGGGCAACCAGGTGGCGCGAATTTACGACGTTGGCGTCGCGGGGATCCACCGCTTGTTCAGCGCGCGACCCGACTTTGAATCGGCGCGCGTGATTGTAGTGGTTGCGGGTATGGAAGGCGCGCTGCCCTCGGTAGTGGGAGGCATGGTCTCGGTTCCCGTGATCGCGGTTCCAACCAGCATCGGCTATGGAGCGTCATTCAACGGACTGGCGGCGTTGCTCGGGATGCTGAATTCGTGCGCGTCGAACGTGACGGTGGTGAATATAGATAATGGCTTCGGCGCCGGATTTGTGGCGGGACTGATCAATCGACGGCCGGGAGAATAGAAGCAGAAAGGAGAAGGGAGAAAGCAGTAGGCAGACCCGCTGCTCTTTCCCCTCGTGCCTTCCGCCTACTCCTTGTGCCTACCGCTTTCTGCCCTCTGCCTTCCGCTTCTGCCTTTCTTTTCACGCTCCGCTGGCGGTTTGCAGAATCCTCTGCGCGGCGACGGAAGGCTCGCGCCGGTGCAGCGCGACGAGGCTGAGCAAGGTGATTACGCCAAAAATGGCGCTGAGCACGATTAGTCCATTGACGCCGTTCCAATCCGCGAAAAATCCACCCGTCGTAATCCCGACGAGTTGCCCAACTCCCAAGAAGACGGAATACAGCCCCATGATTGATCCGCGATCCTGGGTGAAGCCTTCGGTCACATCCGCGAGATAGGTCAATGCAGCGGGCGTGAAGCCACTCAGCAACAACACTCCCACGCCGAGCAAAGCCAGGAGCGGGTAGTATATCGGACCCGAAAATGCGGACAGATGGTTGATGCCAGAGACGGCAATTAGTGTAAGCGCTAGACCGCCAGTCGCGATCAACATAACGCTGGTTTTGCGATAGCGGCCCATCAGAAGGCTCCACCCCAATACACCGGCCGCGAAGACTGCCGCCAGGATGGCAAAGCCGTTGCCGAATGTGGCCGTGCCAAAGGCGCCCATGAGCACCTGATTGCGGTAGTGGTCGCTGCCGGTAAGCAGCCCGACGGCGTGATTCCCCCACATCCCTATGATGGAAAAGATCGCAAGCCACGCAGGGACGAAGCTCCAGATGGCTGGCGATTTCATGATTTGGCGGTAGTGAGATAGGGTTGGGTGGGCGCTGGCGCTCGGGGCCACGTGCAAGGGCGCCTGCGATTCGTCGATCGACCGCCGCATAGGTCGCAGACCCCAAACAAAGACCGCCAGGCTCAACAGGTAAATCAACCCGTTTAGACAAAACGCCGGACTGATCAAATGCAAAGATCCGGCAGTGACGGGCTTGCCGAAATACTTCCACAGATAACCACCGGCGACCGCTCCCATTGCGATCCCGCCGACGAGTGTAATCTCAAATAGGCCCATCACGCGCGCGCGGAGATTCGGATGCCCCTTCGTGACGTCGGAAATGTAGCCGAGGGTAGCCGGGATTGCACTCGCGGTCGACAGGCCCTCGAGCAGGCGAGTCAGAATCAAGAGAGGAATTGCCACCGTCATAGAAGTGATCTGAACCGCGACTGCGCCAAAGAGGGGCCCGAGCATGATGAATCGCTTGCGCCCATAACGATCGCTCATGGCTCCCAGGACGATCGAGCCGATGAGTTCCGCGATGAAGAACGTTGCGATGATGAATCCGCGAGCGCTGTAGGGAAGGAGATGATGGTGATGGTGGATCTCGTCGAAGTAAGACTGGAGCATCTGTCCCATCGTCTGCGCGGCGAGTCGCAGAATCAGGCTGCCGACGAGGACGGCAACCAGGGAGCGCAGCAGGGACCTAGAGATGCGCGTCGGTCTCGGCGACGCGCGCGGCGGATCGCCCTCGGCCGCTTTGGAACTGGAGGCCGCCCCCAGCGAGGATGTATCAGTTAACTCCCCGCCTGATCCCGGCTGCGATGCGGTCTCGGCCATATCATTGAATGTAGACGCGGGTCATCTTGACCGGATCCACCGGGCGGTCACCGGGGCCCGTAGCCGCCGAGGCGATCTTATCGACAACATCCATACCTTCCAACACCCGGGCGAAGATCGTGTAGTCCAGACCCAGCGGTTTATTCTGGTGCATGATGAAGAACTGGCTGGTTCCGGTCTCGGGTCTTCCTTTATTCGCCATAGCAACCTGGCCGCGGTGGTAGCCGCCCTGATAGAGCGGCGAGCTGAAGTTGATCTCGTTCGGGAGCGGGCGTCCGGTTGCGGTCTGGCCGCCCATTCCAGTGCCTGTGGGGTCGCCGCCCTGAATCATGAAGCCTTTTATGACGCGATGAAAGATTGTGCCGTTGTAGAAGCCGCGCTGGGCCAACAGCGCAAAATTCTCCGTGGTCTTGGGCGCGTCGCTATCAAGCAGCTCGATCTTGATCGTGCCCGCGCTGGTCTCGATGACGGCGACGCGGTTCTTTCCATTGGGGGCGGCCGGACTCGCCGGCGCCGCGCTCTGGTTGGCGTTGCTCGCGGTTTCTTGCTTCCCGCCGCACCCGGTATAGAAGAACGCGCTGAGGAGCGCTAAACATATGGCGGGCCGCAGAAACGGCGCGAGAGAGTTAGGGTTGTGTGAGTTTTTGGTCATAAGAGAGATCACGGTCCTACACGAGTTGAACCTAAGCGCAAACAAGCCAATGGCAGAGCCCCACGCGCCAATTCTGACGTTTCAAGGCCGCCAACTCAACCGCGTTCCTTCTTGTCGGCCCTTTCTGCTTGCGCTGTCCTTGCTAGCTCGCCTTTGCGGCAGGGTGGTCCTTTTTAAATTTGTCGACGCAATGATCGCAGCAGAAGTAAACTCTCCGGCCCTCATAATCGACGGACAGCTTTTTGTCGATCGGCTCGCCGGTTATAGGACATACGTCGTTTGCCTTAATCGCCTCGCGGTCTTCCTTGGAGAGCTTGGCGACGAAAACCTCGGGAGTCTTGTTGAATTCGGTAAGACAACCTTCGCAGCAGAGATATACGTATTGACCCTGGTAAAGCGTGCGGTGCTTCTCGTTTACAGCCCCGCCGCTCACCGGGCACAGCTTGTTTGTGACCGCGGGCTTCGCGCCGTCGACGCCGGGCTGTGGGCCATCAAACGCAACGGCCGCGGCGCTTGCCGCGGCAATGATGACAAGGGCCAAAACGGCCGGTTTGATTCTGGACATCGCTCTAGACATAGCTTCTGATTTTTCTCCCAAGCGAGATTAAAGTGCCGGTTCACAACCAAAATGAGTATACAAGGTTTGCATAAGGCGAGGCAAAAGAGATCGAAGGTCGCGTGATTGAGCCTGGCGATCTTGTCTTACTCAAACGGCCAATCACGGAGCGCTCAATGCAGATAGATCTCGAGGGCGCGATTCTGGAGCTGGGGATCATAGATGACCGAGACGACATCACCGGCGTTCAATTCCGCGGCAGTTATGGTTTCGTCTTTGTCCCTGGAGTTGCCCGCCAACAGACCCATGAGGTCCACTTCGACCGCCCGGCCCGTTGCATTGCCGACGAGATCGTTCTCCCGGGCCAGGATCGTAACCGCCGGAAAATCTTTGGCAGGTTTAACCGTAATCGACAGCATGCCTTTGTTCTGAGCTTTTACCGCCAGGACCTCTCCGCGCACCGCCCACAATTGCCTGGCGCTCTTCTCCTGGGTCGCGGCTTTGGCGGGGCCTGCGCCTTCTTGGGCCGGGGGGGGCGCTGATTGAAGTGGAAAGGCAAGCACCGAGCTCAAGAGGACAGCAAGGATTTGCATAGTGGCCACATCTATCGCACTCGCGGAGACACACACATCCCTCGGGAGATGTCGAGAAACCGCAAGTATGCTACTACGGCGTCCTTGCGTCATCAAGGAATGTGAGAAAGCAGAAAGCGAGAGGCGGCGGCCCAAAGCAGCGCTCGCCCTCTGCCCACTGACGTATGTTCTAAGCTAGCTGCTACTCGTCTCTCGCGTCGGCTTCACTGCTGCTCTCGTCATCGCGTACGCGCACGAAGCCGGGTCCTGATCGCGCCGAAGGGTTGTTGGTCGGCGAATGGTGGTTCTGAAGATGGTTGCCCTGCGAGTGATTGTTATGAGAAGCGAAACGGCTGTCGGTCTTGCTTATCTCTTCCAAATGCGAATCCAATTCGATAAATTGGTCGGCGACATCAATAAGCCGCGGACTGGTGTTGCTGCGGAAACCAGCGAGCTCTACGCGAACCCCCTTATAGGCGACAGCATTGATCGCGTACGCAAAGTCCTCGTCGCCAGAGACCAGTACGGCTGTGTCGTATTTATCGGCAAGGGACAGCATGTCGACAGCGATCTCGACATCCAGGTTCGCTTTCTTAGTGCCGTCGGCGTAGGTCTTGAGCTCTTTCTCAACGACGCGATATCCGTTGCGGCGCATCCAGAGCAAGAACCCTTGCTGTCGCTCCGCCTTTTCGTCGACCCCGGTATAGAAAAATGCGCGCAGCAGGGGAGCATCCCCGCGCAGGAAATTCAAGAATTTTGCGTAATCAATCTCGACCCCAACCGATCTTGCCGCATGAAATAGATTATTCCCATCAATAAATATGGTAATTTTACCGCGCATATATTTCCTCGTCGTTCTGGTCCCGCCATAATAACGCCACCTTACTACAGTGAATGTCTAACATACGGGCATGAAGGCGTGCAAGGCGGAAGACAGGAAGGCAGAAGGCGGTAGGCAGAACGCGGAAGGCAGAAAGGCAGGCGGTCGGGCCCCGCTAACAGGAGTGCGCAAGAACGGCAGCTCTGCCTGTTGCCCACTGCCTCCTGCCTTCCGCCTACTGCTTACTGCCTTCTCCCCCCTGCTTCCCGCTTCCCTCCGCCAGGATACACGCCGCCTTATGGCCTGGACGAAGCTCGATCAACGGGGGGCTCGCGGCTTTGCATTCTTCGATTGCGATCGCGCAACGGGTATGGAACCGGCATCCCGATGGCGGCTGCAGAGGGAGGGGCGCGTCACCCTCGGGGTGGCGGCGCGCCAGCTTTGACCTCGGCTCCGGCTTTGGGATAGAGGAGAGCAGAAGCTGGGTATACGGATGTAGCGGGCGCGCGAATAGCTCTTCTGTCTCGGCTATCTCGACGATCTGGCCGAGATACATTACCGCGACCCGATCGGAGATGTGACGGACCACGGAAAGATCGTGTGCAACGAACAAGTAGGTGAGTTCGAATTGCTCTTGCAAGTCGCTGAGCAAGTTGAGTATCTGCGCCTGGATCGAGACATCAAGCGCCGACACCGGCTCGTCGCAGATAATGAACTTTGGGCGCAGCGCAAGGGCGCGAGCTATGCCGATGCGCTGACGCTGACCGCCCGAAAACTCGTGGGGATAGCGACTGCCGTATTCCGGCGCGAGCCCCACCAACTTGAGCAACTCAGCCGCCTGGTCCCGCGCCCGTTTTCTTTTCGAAATGGATGGCGCTGATGTGCGGTCGAGTCCTTCTCCAGGCGCTGCTGCTGAGGCCTCGGGCAAGATGTTGTGGACCAGCATAGGCTCTTCAAGCATGGCGCCAATCGTCATACGGGGGTTGAGGGCGCCATAGGGATCCTGAAAAACGATCTGCATGTCGCGCCGCAGTTCTCGCATCTCTCGCGCGACGAGGCGGAAGACGTCGCGTCCGTCGAAGATCACTCTTCCCGAGGTAGGCTCGACAAGTCGGAGGATCGTCCGAGCAGCGGTTGTCTTCCCGCACCCCGACTCTCCCACAAGTCCAAGGGTCTGGCCCCGAGGAATAGAGAATGATATGCCGTCGACAGCGCGAACAACGCCCTGGATGCGCGGGATCACGCCCTTTCGAATGGGGTAATGTTTGACGAGGTCCTCGACGACTAGCAGATCCATATGTGGCTACGGCTCGGCCAAGTGGCAGGCTGCAAAATGATCAGGCGCCAGTTCGCGCAGGGGCGGTTCCTGTCTGCAGATGTCCTTTGCCAGGGAGCAGCGGCTGCGAAAGCGGCAGCCGGAAGGGAAGTCGAGCGGGCTCGGCACAACGCCCGGAATAGGCGCCAGCCGTTCGCGCCGTCCGGCGAGCCCCGGAAGAGAACGAAACAGACCGTGAGTGTAGGGATGCTTCGGATTGCGAAACAGCTCTGGGGTTGCGGCCGTCTCGACAATTTTGCCTGCATACATTACCGCGACGCGATCGCATGACTGCGCCACCACGCCGAGATCGTGAGTGATCAAAAGAATGGCCATCTTGAGCTCCTGCTGCAACTCGTTGAGCAGGTCGAGGATCTGCGCCTGAATCGTAACATCGAGCGCGCTGGTTGGCTCGTCCGCGATCAGAAGTTGCGGACGGCAAACGAGCGCCATGGCGATCATGACGCGCTGCTTCATACCTCCGGAAAGTTGATGCGGGTATTCGCTAAAGCGCGCTTGCGGAGCAGGTATGCCGACGCGGCCGAGCATTTGGACAGCCATCTCCCGCGCCTGAGCGCGAGAGACAGGCTGGTGCTCGAGAATTGCCTCGCTGATCTGGCGGCCTACGGACATGATCGGATTGAGCGACGTCATCGGCTCCTGAAAGACCATGGCGATCTGGTTGCCGCGAATGCGGCGCATGGCTGATTCGGCGAGGGGCAGCAGGTCTTCGCCGCCAAAACGGATTGCGCCCCCGGCGTAGCGGGCGGGCGGCGAGGGAACCAGCTTGAGAATCGAAAAAGCGGTGACCGACTTGCCGCAGCCGCTCTCGCCGACCAGGCCCAGCGTGGCGCCCTGGCGGACTTCAAAGCTCACCCCGTCCACTGCTTTCATCGAACCGTGGCCGGAGTTGAAATAGACGCGAAGATCAGCGACCTCGAGGAGCGCCGGACCCGCGCCGCTCATTTCGGGCCCTGCGGCGTTAGAATGTCGCTGGCGAGGTAGATCTGTTGTTGGCCCTGGTCCCGCACGCGCCGCGCAAGGGCCGGGAGGGTTTCGTCCTTGTCCTGGTTTGCGAGCTTGATGACCATGGGAAGGTTGACGCCGGTGACGATCTCGATGGTGAACTGGCCGAGCATGCTGGCGGCGATATTCGTGGGCGTGCCGCCGAACATGTCGGTCAGCAACAGGACGCCGCGTCCGGCATCGACTCGCTGAATGGCGCGCTCTATTTCCTCACGGGTGACGTCGACATCATCGTGCCAGCCGATCGACACCGCGGTGATGTGATTGATTTCACCGACTATCATTTCGGCGGCGGAGACCAACTCGTTCGCCAATTGCCCGTGCGTCAAGATAACCCCGCCGATCATGACAGCTACTCCTTGTACCGCGCCTCGTCCTTGGCAATGTCGCGATGGACGACCTTGGCTTTGTAGCCGAGCTGCGCGAGGCGCGCATTGAGGGCGTCGCCAATCATCACGGAGCGATGCCGGCCTCCTGTGCATCCGACGCCTATGGTCAGGTAGCTCTTGCCTTCGCGCTGAAAACGCGGCAGCAGGAAGGTAAGCAAGTCGACAAATCTGGCGATCGTCTCCTGGACTTCGCCCTGGGACTGCAGGTATTGGATCACCGCCGGGTCGCGGCCGGTGCCGGACCGAAGCTCCGGAACAAAATGCGGGTTCGGCAAGAACCTGACATCGAACAGCATATCCAGGCCGCGCGGCGGGCCGTGCCTAAACCCAAACGATGTTATGGCGACATTCAATTCATGAGCGTCGCCGGCCTCGGAAAAGCGGTCTTTTATGACATCGCGCAGAGTGTGGACCGTGTGCTCAGAGGTATCGATAACGAAGTCCGACAGGTCGCGAATTTGCGAGAGCAATTCGCGCTCTTGCCGGATCGCGGCGACGACGTCGTGATCCGGCAGAGGGTGCGGGCGGCGCGTCTCGCTGTAGCGACGGAGCAGAACTTCATCATCGGCCTCAAGGAACAGCACGGTCACGTCGACCCCTTTGAGCCGCAGTTCATCGTGCATATGCGGAAACATGCCGAGGAATTCGCGCGAGCGCACGTCGACGACAAGCGCCGTCCGCTCGATCTCTCGCGACTCGTCGCAGAGGCGGACGAACGTGGGGATGAGCTGGACCGGCAGATTGTCTATCGCGAAGTAGCCGAGGTCTTCGAATGCCTTGAGCGCAGAGGACATCCCAGACCCGGAGACGCCTGTAATGATTACAACCGAAACGCCCATACTGGAACCAGAAAGCAGCAGGCAGTCCGCGCTTTACTTGACACGCCCAGATGATCCAACTAAAGCAGTCGGCAGGACGCCGCCTGACGCCCTACAAAAACCGCACGTCGGCTGCCCCAGGTCCCCAGCTGCTTTCTGCTTGCTGCCTTCTGCATTCCGGCGGCTGCCTTCCGCTTACTACCTACCGCCTTCCGCCTTCCGCCTTCCGCCTGGTGTTCTTCTCGCCGCCCTCAGGGTTCGATGAGGCCGAAGTTGCCATCTGTGCGGTTGTAGAGGACGCCGACCTTGTTGGTCTCTGCGTCGCGGAAGACGATGAATTGATCGTCGGAGTCCGTGAGCAAGATAGCGGCCTCTTCGGGCGTCATGGGCTTTACCCGGTAGCGGCGCGCGGCGATTATTCGCGCCGAAGGCGGGGCTGCCTTGATCACTCCCCCAGGGACGGGCGCCACGGCTTTGACCGAGACGCGTCCGCGCTTTTTAGTATTATACCGTTCTTTAACTCTGAGGACCTGGGTCTTCACCTTCTCGGCAGCGACGGCGATGGATTGGCCCGGATCGTTGTTCTCCGCGATGGCGGTGAAGAGTTTGTCTCTCCAGTAAACCACGATCTCAGCGCGGCGGCGGTGCTTTTCAGCGGACACGATTACGTGAGCGCGCATCGGCGCTGAATCAAGGATGCGATCAAGCTTTCCAAGCTCCTTGCGCGCCATCTTCTCGATTGCGGGAGTGATCTCGATGTGGCGGCCAGTAAACTCAAATTCCATTTAACGGTCTCCTGAAAGATTTGACGCGAAGGCGGCAGACGAAAGAAAGCAGTGGTTCTTGCGCGGCCAGGCCCTATACGATGGCGCGGCGCTCACGCGAGCCGGGAATGCGCATCTGGTCCCGGTATTTGGCGACCGTGCGCCGGCTCATCTTGACGCCCTCTCGCGCCAATCGTTTTGCGATCTCGTCGTCGGTAATCGGATGGCGCGGGTCCTCAGCTTCGATCATCTTTTTGATGTGGAGCTTGAGCACGCGCGTCGAGACATCCTCACCGGTGTCAGACTTCATGCCCTCGGTGAAGAAGCGGCGCAACTCGTAGACTCCCTGGGGGGTGTTGACGTATTTGCGGTTCACGACGCGCGACACGGTGCTCAGGTGCATACCGATGTCTTCCGCGACATCTTTCAACATCATGGGGCGCAGGCATTCGATGCCGTGATCGAGGAACTCACTCTGCCGCTCGACGATGGATTGGCAAACGCGGTAGATGGTCTGGCGCCGATGCTCGATATTCTTCAGCAAGTCGACGGCGGAGCGGAACCGTTCCTTGATATAGTCGCGCGTCTCTTTGGACGAATCTTTCGACTCCATCATTTGGCGATAGGTCTTGTTGATTCGCAGGTGCGGCATTCCGTCATCTTCGAAACGGATCATGTAGCCGTCGCCCACCTTTTCGATGGTCACCTCGGGAACAACCGGTTGGGCCTCCTCGGCGGAATACTTGCGCCCGGGTTTCGGGTCCAGCTTCTTGATGATTTCCATCTCGGCCATGACCAGTTCGAGCGACACGGCGAGCGCTTTGGCGAGTTCAGGGAGCTTGTGCGTCTGCAGGCTTTCCAGGTGATCGCGGACCATCTGCGCTCCAAGGCTGTCGCCGCGCCCCAGAACGTCAAGCTGAACCAGCAGCGATTCGCGCACATCGCGCGCCGCGACGCCAACCGGGTCGAGCCGCTGAACGACGCGGAGGGCCGCTTCGACCGTCTCTACGGGCCAGGGCCCCATCGCGGCGATTTCTTCGACTGTGGCGTCGAGGAAACCCGTGTTCTCGTCGAGATTGCCGATGATCGCCTCGCCGGCGGCGCGGACATCATCCCCGACGTCAGTGAGGTGAAGCTGCCAGATGAGCTGTTCGTACAACGACTGGCGGCGCGTCAGCATGTTCTCGAAGGAGACGTCGTCCTTGGCTTCGTATTCGTGGGTCTTGTAGCCGGGGTCGAGGTATTCCTCGAACGTGGAGCCGAAATCGATTTCTTGAAAGGGATCGCGTTCGCGTTCCGGCTCCGCCTCGCCGTCGAGGGATCCGGGTTCCGGCGCGGGGCTGGGGGGGGCTTCGCCTGCCTGGATCGCGCCGTCTTGGGGAGCGGGCGCTTCGCCTGATCCAATGTAGTCCGCAGTCACCGCGTCAACCGCTGCAATCTCGTCGGAAAGCGACGTGTGCTCATCCGGGCCGTCGCCCGGGGCTACTTCCTCCAGCACCGGATTAGCGATCATCTCGGTGGTGACCATGTCGCTCAACTCGAGCTTGGTCATTGCCAGTAGTTCGATACGCTGCCGCATCTGCGGCGTGAGCACCAGGCGCTGCGAAAGGCTCGTGGTGAGATGTGGCTTGACCGACATAACTGCGTCAACTGTTGCAGGCGGAGATTGCGCGCGCACAAAGGCAACCGGACGAACCGCCGGTCGCCGCTGGCTTCCGACTACATTCTAAAATTCTCTCCCAAATAGACTCTTCTCACTTCCTCGTCGCGCGTCAACTCGTCGGGAGTTCCCGCGCGGAAGATGCGCCCGTCGTTAATTATATACGCTCGGTCCGTAATCGCCAAAGTTTCGCGCACGTTGTGATCCGTAATCAGCACGCCGATGCCGCGCTCGCGCAGCCGCTGCAATATGCGTTGGATATCGATCACCGCGATCGGATCGATGCCGGCGAAGGGCTCATCGAGCATGATAAACCTCGGTTCGATCACCAGGCAGCGGGCGATTTCAGTGCGGCGCCGCTCGCCGCCTGACAATTGGTACGCCTTCGTATGGCGGACGTAGGCGATATCGAGCTCGTCGAGCAGCGATTCGAGCTTGTGCTCGCGCTGGCGCCGGTTCAGTGGCAGCGTTTGCAGCACGAGCATAATATTCTCTTCCACGGTCAGCTTGCGAAAGACTGAGGCTTCCTGGGGCAGATAGCTGATGCCCATGCGAGCGCGCAGGTACATCGGCAGCCGCGAGATCTCGCTCGAGTCCAGAAAGACTTTGCCGCTGTCAGGCTTTTCGAGCCCGACGATCATGTAAAACGCCGTCGTCTTGCCCGCGCCGTTCGGTCCAAGCAAACCGACGATTTCGGTCTGGCGGATTTCCAGCGAAACATTGTTGACGACCGTGCGCTTGCGGTAAGACTTCCGCAACCCCTCGGCGCTGAGCACGCTTACTTCTTCCGCGGAAATGTTGGCGCTGTGGACGGGGCGAGGCTGCCTGGCATCATCTGCCGGAGGGTCGATCAAGGACACGTCTTCAATCATCTGTTGCTCTTAATGCTATTTGGCTTTCGTCAATCGATGGGTAGAACGCACTCGCCCCGTGCCCTGTTGATTATCAACGAAGACCTTATCATCGCGACTATAGAAAGTCAATTGCCCCCCCATTGTAGTTCCGTTCTCAGTCGAATCGACGCGCGCGGCTTTGCCGGTCAGGACCGCCTTGCCATCCGCGCCGGTGTAAGTCAGCTTGTCGCCGACGCCGTGCTTGTCCGGCTGGGTCAGGACCACGTTGCCCTGCGCCAGCATATGGTCGACTTCGTTGGTCTCTTGTTTAAGAAAAACGTCAATCGCGGATGCCTCGATGCGGTCCGTGCCCTGCCGCGATTTCACTTTACCTTCGTAGCGAACGAGCCGCGCCGAATCGGAATACGACATACGCTCGGCCGACGCAAACACGGGAACCACCTCCGTGTTCCCGTTGACCTGGCGCTTCATATTGTAAAGAGCGCTATCGACGTTGCCGATCGCATTCATTCGCTTATCGTTCTGGTAGAGCTCGATGCGGTCTCCTTTGACGAAACTGTCGTCCTGCCACGAGCGCGCATTGCCGGTGTAGATCGCCACGCCGTCGTCATGGCGGGCATCGGCGCGTTCGGCGTTGATGTATACCGGCGATTGCTCCTTCTGGAACGGCGTCGAATCACTGGTCGCCTGGCGGCTAAAGTAAGTTGTGCGCACATCGCCGCGCGCGTGCATTTCGTCTTTGTCGCGATCGTAGTCGATTTCGTCGGCCTGCGTGCGCGCTTTCGCGTCCCAGCCCTGGGGCCGATGGCCGCGAAGATTGAGGATCTCCTTGACCCCGTCGTAGATGGCGCGGCCGGCTTCGGCTTTGCGATCTCCTTCCGTGTATTTGAAATTGCCCTCCTGAGTTAGCCGCTCTACATCTTGCGAGTCGGGCTGAAAGGTCGCGGTGAGAAGATCGCTCGACGTCGTGCGCAGCGGATGGCTGTTCGGGACGGTGGCTTCAAACTC
>Ga0207112_1140_pt1 | contig 17905 bp, 14 predicted proteins | sample Alteio_BWMinHeat_72_FD_153549 | JGI IMG/M metagenome (GOLD analysis project Ga0207112, IMG submission 153549) | Enriched cells from forest soil in Barre Woods Harvard Forest LTER site, Petersham, Massachusetts, United States -... | ecosystem: Environmental > Terrestrial > Soil > Temperate forest >...
AGGTCCACGCAAAAATCCAAGAAAACCTCCTCCGCCAACTTGGGACACCTGATTCACCTGAATGGCCGTGATGAGCGCGCCCAAAGTTGCATAGATGATCCCCCAGGCGTTCCACAGCATCAGGTTCGTGGCGAAAGATCGGCCCAACTGCCCAACTCCCGGCATCGGCAGCAGGGCCAAAACGAGCGGGCCAAGCACATAAAGTACGGCCCCATAAAGCGCGTAAAAGAAACAGAAGATAATGATGGCAATTGCGTAGACGATATACGCGATGATGATTAGCACCACGCCGATGTTCGCGGCGATGTCTCCAGTGATAATGTCCCAGATCGATGCATTGTTACTCTTGAACTGTTGGCCCAGTTGGCTCATCCAACTCAAGAACATGTCGCCCGCGCCCGAGGTGTTGCCGATAAATTGTGCGACGCTGTTGAACGAGGCGTTTACGTCCCTGAACAGAGACGCCCAATTGGCGATGATGATTGCAACTGCCAAATACTTGATGGCAGTTACACCGAGTGCCTGCACATCTCCGCCGCGCATGACTGCTTGATAGACGCCGATCAGGAATCCAATGAGCAATATGCCGTAAGCAACATTGGTCACCGCAGGAATGATCCCCGTCTTATCGATTCCGGACAGCGCGATATTCAGGAGTTGCTGAAAATAGAACACGGTTATTTACCTAGACCGCTCGAGAATCTGGTTGGTTTTGTCGTGGAGCGTGACCGTATGCGCAGTGCTGAACTTCAATTGCGCCCCATGATTGGCCAGCTCAATCGAACGAACTCTGACCAGTTCCGCCATTGCCGATTGGGTATAAGCATTGGCCCTTACAAGCCATGCCGCAGCCTGGGCCTCGAGAATGGGTGCGCTGCCGGGGGCAGCCGTCTGTAACTGCTGATTTATTTGCTCGGCGGCCTGGAGTTCGAGGTCAGCAAGCGCGTCAATTTGGACCGCCATTTTCATGGCTGCTTGTGCTTCTGCATCGGTGGCGTCCACCAAGTCGCGGACGTCGGGCGGCGCATCCGTGCTCGGCATCACCTTTCCGTAAACGGCGCTGTAAGCGACGGAAATCTGTGGAATTGCACCGAGATTTCGCGACAACAATTTCTGTTCCAACCCTTGCGGAATGGGCAAGGTTGCGCTTTGAACGTTCAATTGCGATATCTGGCGCATTTGCACGAATTCATTTTGAAATTGAACTGCGAGCGACTTCGCCTGGTTGATAGCGGCGAGGGGATAGATAACCTTTTGTTCAAACGTCGCCGTTTGCTGCTGAATTTGCTGAATTGAGGCCAATGGTGCAGCAACAGCATTCTTAAGCAGACCGGATATCGTGTTTAACCCAGCCGAGATGATGGCGCAGCAAGGGTCCAGTCCTAACTGGCTGTACGCCCGGCTTGGTATCAAAGCAGCAACAATCAGAGCTACTATGCTGGTCGTTGCTAATTTGCTTCCGTACAACTTCTTCGCGTATGTCAATAAACGCTTTTTCATATCAAACTTCCTTACGGGTGGGTTAGAACCTGTTGCAACTGCTGTCGTAGTGTTCCGGTGCTCGCAGCACTTTTCTTGCGGATAGCATTGTCGTGCGCCAGCTTGGTCGCTTCCAGGCGCAAGTCGGCAGCCAGCATCTTGGCCAGATATGCCTGATTCGCAAGGTTCGCTGCTTGGGCTTGGGCGGTGAGCAGCGGAGCGGATCCTGGCACGGAGGCTATAGCTTGGGCTTCGAGCGAGTCGGCGCGGGCCAAGATCCGCCCGCTATTCTGGTCAGAGATGACGGTGGACTTTAGCGAAGCGGCCGCTGCGGCGTCATCCATGTCCATCATGTTTCGGTCCATAATCGGTGCGTTGGTAGCCGTTGGAACCTGACCATAGACTCGCGTGTAGGCGCCCTGCACTTGATTGAGATTGCCAGAGCTTGCGCTGCGCAACGCTGCCTCTAGTTGCGACGGATTGGCGAGCGTCGCGCTCGTCAACGGAATCCTTGCCGCCTTCGCGAATAGGCCTTGGTAGTGGTTCTTTATGGCACTCCCTGAAGCTCTGACCTGGTTAATTGCGCTGAGGGGCCATAGCACCTGCTGCTGAAGGTTCATCGCATCGTTGTTCACCGTTTTGATTCCGGTCAGTGCGGTGCCTATCCCGTTCTGCAGCGTGCTTGTGATCGTTTGCAGCAGGGAAATGATGTCCGCCACGGCGGCTCGTGCCGAGCCCGGCATCGCAAGCAGAAGTGCTGCCAACAGTCCAAGCAGATGAATGTGACGCAGTGCATGACTGCGAAGACAGATGAGTGCGTGGGATATCCGGTTCATAGCTTTTTTGCTCCTCTCATTACCTCGCCCGATGTTTCCTCGGGCAAAGGGTCAACATCCGCTAGACCTTGGGGAAAAGCGACGGCCAATTCTTGGTAGGCTTCCAGTAATGGAACATCTGTGTACTGACCCAACCACCAAGCGCGGTAAGCTCGCTCTCGTGGATAGGTCGTCATGACCCAATAATCGACGGGCGTGGGGGCAATGCGGATGGCATGCGTTGTATCCGCCTTCTCGCCGATGACGATCAAAGCATCCGCACTCTTGCCCTTAGAGGGAGCGCTGAAGTGCTTAATCTGATTGACGGCCGTCTCGTTCAGGTGGAGGTGCTCTCGTAGAGCGGTGGTGTCACCTGGCTGCTGGCCGATGATTTTTGTGTTGCAGTTTTTGAGAATGCCGGCTCCGTGGGCGATGGGGTCCGACGCAGAGCCTACGAAATCCTCAACAGTCTGGCTGATTCCCCAGATACCTCCATTGCGCTTTCGCGCCGTTCGATAGAGCTGAACCACGACCGGAGCAAGTACAGGAGAACGGAGTAGCGCCCAGCATTCATCCAGGACGGTAATGCTGCGGCGGCCCGCTTTTCCCGATGCGCGCTGCACAGTGGCGTGCGCAATCAAGAGGCTCATAGCAGTTTCGAGACGTGGATCATCAGCGAGCTGTTCAATGTTGAAAAACAGCCAGGGACTCTCTAAAGAAATAGTGGTGGGCCGGTCGAACAACTTGGCATACACACCCTTTTCCCCGGTCCAGCTGCGCAGTTTGATTGCTGCGAGCTGTGCCTCGTCCATTACTCTTTGGTTCTTTTCCTCATCCCGCCATTGCGCCAATTCATCTCGCAAGTCGGCGAACGTAGGGATGGGATTCGACGGCCTGACCGCAGCACGCTTGTAGGTTCGCTGAATGGCCTCAGTGATGAGATTGTCCAAAAGCTCGGTATCCTGTGCATTTCCATCTCCCAACATATGGCGGGTCAGGTTTTTGAGAAACGCGACCTGGTCCTTGCTCGGCTCCCGATCTCCCTCAGGCAAATCCCAGGGATTGATCGTTTGGTCGGTGTCGAGCGCCATCGTGATCATCTTGCCGTCCATCAACTCGATCAGCGGGCGATAGGAGTCGCCACGCTCAATAATCGAGACGAGCGGATTGGCGCGGCTGGCCATAAGCAGGAGTTGCTGAACCATCAAGGTTTTGCCACCGCCACTCTTGGCCATAACAAGCAGGTTTGCGTCACTCAGGGATGGATCGAATAAGGAAAACGGAATCAGTTGTCGATATGGGGTCTCCAGCAAGAAAAGGGGAGACCTGGGAGTTCCCTGCCAAGGGGCCTCGAGAGGCAACAGGTCAGCGGCATTGGGGGTGAGAACATCCTGGTCCCGCTGATCCTGTGAGGCCATCGCCGGAAGGCAGTTGAAGAAGATCCGCCGCTTGGCGTGTGTCTCGGCGACCGCCTTCGCACCGTTCATTCGTGAAACGGCATACAAGAGCTGTTGGCGCCGGTTGCTGATGGTCCGCTCTGCCGCCTCCAATTCGGACATCGTCACGGCTGGATGAGACGTACGAGCTGCTATCACTACGCTAAGCTTCGCAGTCTTTATCGAACTCGCGATAATGTCCTGTTGCACCCGGAACAACTGCGACTCGGCAACCTGAGCTTCCACGTTCGACCGGAAGCCGCCATGTGAATCTCGCTGTGCGGCTTGCATTTTGCGTAACCTGGTTTTATAGCCCTTTAAAACCTTGGTTTGGTCCGGGATCGTGACCTGGACATTGGCGACGATGGGAAAATCAAGTGCGACCAACTCGCGAAGAATCCCGGGAAAAGTAGCATCTGGCAGCTCTTTCAGACTTACGATCGAGTACAGGACGCCATCCACATTCAGGTACGTTTCGCTCTCATCGACAATGCTCACATCTGCGATTCGCTCGCGCGCGCTTCTATACAGCAGTTGCTCTTCTTCTCGCGCGTAAGGTCTGGTGTCCGGTTGCAGCGGATTCAATGCCCGCTTGGCTTCGAGAAACAGCTCTTCATCGCTTAACCTGTTTGCACCCAGTTCCGCAGCCTGCATCGTCGCCTCAATTCCGGACAGCAGACTTTCAAACTCGGCCAGGAGTTCGGAGTGCTCTTGCCGTGAACGCTCAATGCATTTGTTGGAAGACATGCTGAAGGCAGACGGTTTGGAAGACGTCTTTTTTCCGGTGACACGCCGATGGACAATTGGATCCCAGATGAAATAGGCGTGAAGGATCGCGCGCGCATAGAAGCCCGCTGCTTCTCTTCCCTTCCATCTTTCGATTCGTGCAGTATCAAGCGAGCGAAGGTCTGAGTTCGCCGAATCCTGCTCCGTCGCGTAGCGCTCTAAGAGATCACCCAGATCCTCCACGACTTCGTACCGGATTTGCAGCCTCAGGCTCTGTTCGGGAATAGAGCGCAATAGCGACTCCAGCATCAGCTTGCCGCGATTGCGGCCTTCATCGCTCGCGAAATACGTGGTCAATCCTTTTAGCTCATATCCGGCAACAAACGAGCCGTCCGTGCGCACAACCATATTGTCGAGGTAATCACGGACTGGAAGCTGCTCACAGATCGCAGGGCTCATCAGATCTTTTTCGTGTTCATTCATGGTCAGCGGCATATCACCTCGTCCTTCACGTATGGAGTCGTCAAGATATGATCGCGTTCGATCGCACAGTACCTGTGAGGTTTCGTGCGCCACGCAATAAGGTCACGAACGTAGCCACGCGGCTTTCCGTACTTGAACGCCATCAGGATCGGAACAATCGATAGCGGCACTCCGTATTGCAACAGGATCCCAGCGGGAAGGCCCGCTATCTGACCAGTTACAAAGCGGCCGACCACGTTCATCAACGCTCCGACTCCCAGCACAATGAGCAGATCCTCGAATTCAAGAAGCATGAAAGTCACCCGCGTCTGCAAGTTCCGGTTTACTGGTGTTACATCAAGTCCCATTTGGGATCCTCCTGTTAGCGCACTCCCGCCGTTCCGTTTTGCACCCAGAATTCCGCCAGTCGTAGAAGACCGGACAATCCAAAGCAGCACATGGCGGTGACCAGATTCCGAACCCAGGCTTCGCCTACCGTCATACGCTCCAGCAAACCCGCGAAATGCAGCGCCATCAAAACGACTTGGCTAATGCCATACAGCGGCAAGATCACGTTGCCGATCCAATTCACCAGTGCCAGGATCGACAGCCAGAAACGGTTCGGATCGTTCCACGCACCCTGTTGCGCAAACGATTCCAGCAATCGCAACAGTCCCGAGCACATCAGCGAGGCAAAACCGGCATACGAGAGGTGTTGGTAGTGAATTCCCTTGCTGAACTTCCATATGGCTCCCGCAAAAAACAGACCAGCCAGCGTCGGCATGAGCAGGTTGCCTAACCAGTTCGTTAGATTGAGCAGTCCGTTTTCCATTCAAGCCACCATCGTCTGTACCAATTTCCAGATAGCCGAAACACTCAGGAACGCCAGTGCCGAACCAATCAGTGGTGCCACCGGTTTGTGCCTCACATAGTTCAAGATGGCGCCCACCACCGCGAGCCCAGCCGCTTCCGGCAAGACGTTGCCAGCCAGGAAGTTCCACGCCGACACCAGCATGTCCGTTGTCGCGAACTCGGACCCACTGTTCCAGCTCTGCATCAACTGAGCAGTGCTGCTCACCGAAAGCATGAACATCGCTGCAATGATCGAAGACAATGGACTGTGCCCTTGCGCCCCGTCCACCACCGCCTTCAGGATGAAGAAGGCAGCCATCACGGGAACCAATCGACTCAGCAAAACGCCTGAGACAAAGCTGTTGAAGGTTGTCTCCATACTTGTTACCCAGGAACCGCTGGTAGCTGCCGACTGCGGAGGCAGAACGATGCCTTGCGCAGCAAACCAGGAAAGGAACTGGGGAAGGGTCAGCAAAATCACTGACCACAGAATCCACTTCTGGAAACGGCCCTGGAAGCTGATGCCCTCCTGTCTCAAGGCGAGGCCAGCTAGCACCAACGTGCAAACCGCGGCTGGAATCGCCAGGTCGAACAGCAGTTGCAGCAACTCGCTAATGATTTGAGGCAGCGTCATCTCAGTCCATTCCCGCAAGCACCAGAAGGTCCTGCTACACGCCACCCGTGCCGGAATTTATCCAAGACTCAATCAGGCGTGTCAGGCCGGAGATCATAAGCAGCCCAATAGCGGTGATCACCCAGCGCATGACGCCACGGCCGTTTGTGTAGGAGATCAAGGCCATCACAACGCACCCGACCGCCAGGAGCGGAGAGATAACGTTGCCAATCCAATTCACGACGTTCAACACCGTGCCTTCGGGTTGAGTCGCTTGCTGACCTTGTACCGCCTTGTTGAATACCGGGGCGCTCCCTGAATTCTGAGCCAAGGCTCTCGATGGATAGAACTGAAGGGCCGCTATGACTAGCAGACTCAGCAGCACTGCCTTTTGAATTGGAGTAAGAAAGATTCCGAGCTTCATTCGACCTCCGCGCGGAAGCGCTGAAACGCTCCGCGTTGAGACCGGAATATAGGGGCAATCAGAATTTCAGTAAAATCAGCGAACTCACTGAAACTGCCTTCCGCACACATAACGAGAGCACTTGAGGAAGCCTTTTGGGCCGCGGTGAGGCGCGAGGATGGTTAGCGATGTGGGAGGCCGTAACTGCGATGGCGCTGAGAATAAAGTCTAACAACGCATTCAACAGGCGTCGCACACTAACGCTGGAATGGTGTTTTTCGCCGGCGAGTCGAAACAAAAGCCCGTTGCTCAATTGATAGATTTTTGTACAAGTGAACTGATAAGGGGAAAGCGATTCGATCTGGACTCCCAAGAATGGATGCTAAGAAAGAACGCTTGCCCATTGGAAACGTTTTTGTACAAACGACACCTATCAGGTGTCCAGCCTCTAAAAAGGCGGTTGCCCGCTTGATCGATTTTTGTACAAGTGAACCAACAAAGCAGAACATTTCTTCTGCGGTCTGAAGAGCTTTCAACCAAGCGCGGTCTAGCGAGCTGGTCGGATTAGGAAAACACCGTTGCTCTTTTAACAGGTTTTTAGGCAAACGAATATCGTCCGACGGCATCGGCCCGCGAGAGAAGGACTGGTGAATACGAAGTATTCTGCGCCTCCGCCAACACACTCGTACGCCGATATTCGGCGCGTGGCGTTTGTTAAACTGAGTGCTATGTGCGGACGCTATCGCCTCACCGCCAAAGAGCGTTACATGCGAGACCACTTCGGTCTACACGAAGATCTGGCCTGGTCGCCGCGATGGAATATTGCGCCTACACAGCAGATTCCTGTCGTCCGTCAGGATCGCGACGCGCCCAGGCGCACGTTTAGCCTGCTACGCTGGGGGCTGATTCCATATTGGGCCAAGGACCGATCCATTTCAGCCAAAACCATCAATGCCATGTCGGAGACTGCCGCCGCGAAACCGGCTTTTCGTGACGCCATGAAACTTCGCCGCTGTTTGATTCCTGCAGACGGTTTCTACGAGTGGTTGCGAATTGGTGCGAAAGACAAGCAGCCTTACAATTTTGGCATGGCGGATGACTCGGTGTTTGCCTTCGCTGGCTTGTGGGATCGCTGGAGAGATCCGGCCGGGACGATAGTCGAAACATGCACCATCCTTACGTCGAGACCGAACTCGTTGGTCGCCGACGTGCACGATCGTATGCCGGTGATCATGAGGCCGGACGACTACGAACTATGGCTCGATCCCGGAGTGACAGACTCGTCCCGTGTTGCTGAGTGTCTTGGGCCGTTCAGTCCTACCTTGATGAAGAAATATCCAGTCAGTGCGCGAGTGAACCGCCCTGAGAATGATGACGAGGCTTGCGCTCGAGAGGTCCAGATCCCAAGCACTGCCCAAACCTTGTTTTGAATCTCCGTGGCGCCCGGTGAACTCCTGCACCATGTTGATCCCTCTGCCGCGCGAAGCGACTGTGCTTAATGAGAGGTCGTTTCAGTGCCCTGATTCAATTCCCGCTGAAGCTGAAGTATCTGACGCAGAGAATCGAGACTCTGCGTTGTGGATACTGGACCGTGGTCTGCGTGAGTCCATGTCTGTTTAGTGCCACGGTCCAAGACGACGTAGATGGGAGTATTCGCATCCACGGAAACAACGATACGTTCCGAGAGATTGAGTCGGGCTATCTCTTGATCTGCGGATTCTCCGATGTTGGTCCCAAGACGCTCGCGAACCAGGTCACCCTCGCTCAAAGGACCATTGAGCCCGCCGCTGCGGCCGGCAAATACTGCGCCGACCTCCCCAATGCCCGACAATGATCGGATGAGGATGTTCTTCCCTGTATTCTTCCCCTCCACCTTCCCCTTCAATGGCCTGAGCCGTAAATCGGTCGCAACCGCGTCCAATGCAGCGGATGAACCATCCGGCAAGAGCAGTGAATCAAACCTGATTGACAGATAGCCGGAACGATCGGCTTGCTCGATATGGCCCAAAGCCTTGGCGCCAGCCGGTATGATGATCTCACCATTTTTCTGATAGTTGTATTCGACGACTGCGATGACTGGAGTCTTAACGGCGGTGCTGGCAGCAGCTTCAAGCCTGGCGCGGAGTCGTGTGCCGGTGGCCAAGCCTAACCCGAGCCAGAAATCTTGGTCCTCCTTTGCTAGAACAGCGCCCGGCGCTCCAGAGGAGACGTTGCGCACAAAAACCAGCGACTTCTGTTCTTCCTTCGGGACCTGCTCAGAGATTCCGTCGCCGGAACCTCCCGTCTGATTCACGGCTCTTTCCCCAGTATTGGCTTCTGCGTCAAATGGAGGTATAGAGCCCAGCGTGCTGCCAGGGGGAACTTTCGTTTCAAAAGGTTTATCAGTTGGCATATGCCTGGTTGCAGTTCGCTGAACATCCTGCTCTCCGATAACGCCGTCCCGCGACTCCTTGAGGGCTGGCCGCCCAGAATCCGTTATTGGGAAAAGGCTCTGGTCGGACTCATTATTTTCGGCTGTTTGCTGACCTGCGACCTGCCCACCTGCCTTTGCACTTGGTGCCTTTGCCTTACGAGATGGAAAGGAAATCAGGATGAAGAGGAGGAGAACAACTACGCATGCTCCTCCGGCTAGGAGTACAACTCTATTTTGGTTTAACGGCTGAGTGCTTCCCTGCTTTACACGCGTGGCAAATCCGTTGGGTTGCCCGGGTAATGGCGGCGCTGCGGCCGTCTCTTCTGCGATTGGCTTCGTCTGTGCTTCTACCACAACCGTATTGTCGGAGTTCGTGGAACCTGGAATTGTCATTGTGTCCTCGCGATTGGGGCTGTAAATGAAATTGGAACAAGAACAGGACGGTCAACCTGTTCGGCTTGCGCGATCTGTAGCAAGAGCTGCTCGCTTGATTCTTTGAATGATGGACGCTCAAAGGCCACTACCCCGTCAGCTCGCGCGCCTGGTGCCAGGCGTTGCGGGGTCATGCTGTACTCGTCAATGGGGACGGGTTCGGCCTTGATCTTGCTACCATTTTTCTGTTTCAAGGGGCCGCTAAGTCTTAACTGGGGCGGAAGCAGCTCAACGGCCGCATCGGAGTTATTGAGCACCGAAAAGGCCACGGTCATATGGTCGCCGTCCTCACTCACCCGGCCAACTGCAACCTGGAGTTGCTTGCCCGTCCACTGAGAAATCGAGGTTCTTGTTTGATTGAGTAGTTGTTGCTGCAGCCCGGGCACCCCCTCCGACTTCTCAGTCACCGACGGTGTCGCGGAGTTCACACTTCGGGTTTCTCCGACGGCAAAGCTCGACTCAGTCGATGGAATCATGAAACTGTGAGGACGTTCGTAGTCCAGGAAAAAATCGACGTCACCTCCGCCGGTCTTCCCGTTGCTCACCAGATGCAACGGAATCTCATGCCCGGATTTGGTCGTGATCAAGGCGTTCGTCTCGCTCGATTTGGATGTCAACGGCTTTAGAAAAACCAGGCGCGGTTCGGCTTCGGAGTGCTCTGCCTTGAATTCTTGGGTGTTCCCCAGCACAACAGAGCTCACTTCTTCAGGCAGTCGCACAGAACTGACAAACCCTGGACGTAACCGTAGAACCGTCACGTTCTGGGCATCGATCGTCAGCTTGCTTACATGAGGGCGCGGCGGAGTACTCGGGATTGTCTCCGTTTGGCCCACAAATACGGCAGTGATAAACGTGTTAAACAAGAGCAGCCTTATGAACATCCAGAACGCTTTCATTATTTTTCTCCTACTAATTCAGATACATCTTCCGAAACGGGCCGTTGTGCCACGGCGAACCGAAACGCTGTTGTACAAAAACCTCTCAACTGGGCAGCGGCGTCTTCTTTTTTGCTGCCGAGAAACTAACGCCCGCGAGCACGCGACACTCAGGCAATCGCCAAGTCTTCATCGGCTCTTTGTCCCCTCTTTTGCGATCTGGCCCATGTGCTGACCGAGCGGCTGATGAACATAGATCGCGCGAATTTGCTTCACATATGCAACGACATCCTGATTCTTGTAGTTGAGACCTCTTTGGCCAACAACATTCTCACCCGTGTAATAAGCTGCTGCGACAAGCCGCAAATCGCCGTCAAATCTGCGCATGAGCCAAGCCGGGTAGCGCACACCTCCCCAGATGTTCTGCCTGACATTGCACGGGTCTGTCACCCCGAGCCATCGCGCTGTTTGCGGCATGAGTTGCATCAGTCCGACGGCGCCCTTCGAAGAGACGACGCAAGACTTCCAACCGGATTCCTGCTGCACGATGGACCGTACAAGGACCGGCGGAACGTGGTAGTAATGCGCATAGGCAGAGACATAATATTCGGCTTCGGCGCGGTTTCTATCCCCGCTAACCCCAGAGCAATAGGGGGCCGACGCGTACAAGAGGACTGAAATAAACATCAGCCGAATCATGCGACTCTTCCTTCTAAAGCGGCCGTAGTGTAGTGCTGAGCGTCGTAAATCAAGCTGGCAAATCCGTCTCTTAACATCAGCTTCCGTCGATCCGATTCTGTTTTCGCCAGCAGGGGCAGCAAGGTGTCCCTCATTTCAGGGGTAATGCGGTCAACTCCCAGAAGTTGCAGAGCATTCGCCAGATCCAGAATCTCCGATACGGACGGCGGCTTTTCCATGCTCCATCCACGAAGAGCTTTTGCCAGACCGGCCATGGAAGCGTGGAATTCTGGGCGAGCGCCCGGAGTCCGCAAAGACACAATCTCTGCCTCGCGCTCGGGCGTCGGGTGTTCGACTCTGAGGTAAAGGCTTCGCCGCCGAAGCGGATCGCCAATGCGGCGTTCTTCGTTGGAAGTGAGGATAACGAACGGAATGCTTTTGGCTTGGATCGTTCCCAACTTTGGGATGCTGAGCTGCCAGACGCTAAGGATCTCCAGCAACATGGCCTCAAAGGCATGATCGACTTTGTCCAGCTCATCGATGAGGAGCACGCAGGGTTTATCGTGTTCGAGCGCCTTAAGCAGTGGACCCGCCACAAAAAAGCGCTGGCTGTGGAGGTCGCTGGCAATCGCTTTCCAATTGATATCCGGCGATTTGGCTCTTAATTCGACGTAGAGTCGCTGCAAGGACTCGTCAAACTTGCCTATCGCCTTGCCCTCGTCGATGCCGACATAACATTGCAACCTCTCGACATGCGTCTTCGCGGCATCGGCAATGGCGTATGCCAATTGAGTCTTTCCGCTGCCGGCGACGCCTTCAAGAAATAGCGGCTTGTGCAAACAGGAAGCCAGATAGACCGTGCTGACAGTGACGGGATCAGTGATGTAACCGCTTGCCTTCAGGCCATCTGAGAGTTGTTGGATAGATCCGAACAATGCTGTTTTGCCTCGTCGCTGACCTTTTTTCGAGGCCGAGCAGAGGCAAGCTAATGCCAAATCAAAATTCGGTCAAATCGCGCAAGAACAGACAGGATCCAGCACCGTTAGTGGGCCGGCCCTTCAATTGTGTCATAACAACGTATGCCCTCGAAAAGTTCACTCCCTTAAGCAAGGCTACGACCGCCCGACCTTTGCCTGAAGATCAATCGCCTCAGGTATCAGGAAAACAGACAGAAATGACAATAGCTTGTGAAAGGCATCGCTCGCGGGACCAACAGTGCGAACAATATCGGGGAAAGATTTCCAAACATGTTGAAGTGCTGCAAGCAAGGAGGATGTCAAGCTCTCTTGCCGTCTCGCGCTCTTACCATATGAGGAGAGATTGTCGCCTAGCTTGACCAACCCCAGTTCCATAAACTCGCGGCTGTCGGTTCCTGAAACGAACATCGCAAATCCCGCTGCTGCATCGGAAAACTTGAGCCAGCGGTCACACCACGACACCAACTCAGGCTTGAGAAGGACCAAGGCCCCTTTCAGGGCACCATCCGCCGCACGCGACGGATATCCAGAAAAACCCAACAGTTCGCGGAATAAATGTTCTAAATAGTATTTGAGTCCAACCTGGTCATAGTCCCATCTCGTAGAGGTATCGGCAAACTGGATCAGCGCACGCCAACGATCCGCCAAGTCGGCATCGTCTTTACACAAACTGGGAGCGTAACGAAAGAACCCGTGCAGGAAGTCTTGAATCCAATAATGCGCCCCAGCGCCGAGCGACATGATGGGCTGTGCCACGGCCCGAACCGCTTCCTCAAGAGGCAGGATTGCGTAATACAGTGAAGCCACAACCATAATCCAGTCGTCAAACTCGTATTGGTTCTGGAATTCGACCGAGTCTGCATTCGGAGAATTGGGAAGAAGCTCCAGTTCCAAAGACAGGAGTTGGTCGAAATAGCGCCGTAAGTCAGGCGCATCTCCCGATCGAAGACCCTCGAACTGACCAAGGAAAGCAAACCCATGGTGCAGCAGCTCAAGGTCGAGGTGCGTTTCCCTGCGGTGAAGACGCTCGCGGTGTCCCAGGTCATTCGGGTTTCCAGACTCTAGCATGTGCGTTCGCTGCTCATGCCACTCCCACTGAGGAGTGCCTTTCAGTTTCATCCGGGCGAATCGGTCATTCACTCGCCTAGCAAGAGCTAATGACCGCCCACGCTTCCTGAAGTATCCCCTCTTGAACCGACCCACAACTAGGTTCTGGTACGGAGCAATCGTAGTGGAATCGAACCGGCTTCCAAGAGCCTCCACTGGCCCTCGGATGACTGCCCAAAGGATGACTGCCCCTACGAGCTCATTGAATCGGATGGCTTTTGAGTTGCGACATCGAAAGGCCGTCATCATGACCTTTTCGGTCGTTTTGTACCGGTAGCTCGTGATCCCGTGCAATACCGCGGACCACAGGCGATCATCGCCGCGATCCCGCAAAACAAGATGCAGAGCTGCCAGCGCCAAGAACGAATCATGACCGTCAGAGATTGACTCGGGCGAATCAAAATCTCTGGGTGCGGGCGGAGCTTCCGTGAGGGCAAGAAGCTGTTCAATACAGAAAGCGTCGGCTTGTGGATTGTCAGTCAACCAGTTTTCGCCCGCCACAATCAGCAAAGCGACTCCAGCGGATATCGATTCTTCGCGATAAATCTCGAATGTGCCATCACGCCAGTCTGAACTGACAATTTCTTGTAATCGCCGGTAAATGGATTCTGCTTGATTCGATGTAAGGCTTCTCGCCTCATCTATGGAACGGCCAGCTTCAGCGATAAGGCTCATCGCTGAAAGATTGAGCGCTGGCCGCCTTCGCTCCTCAATAAGTCTTGCCTCTAACTCTTTGGGCGAATGAAATTCAATCGCGACCTGACCATTGCCAACATCGCTCACCGTGTAGTTGTCACGATCCAGCTGCGCGATAAACAGTTCCAGCGTGGTCGGAAGAACACCGTTCGCGTTGGCCTCTAACGCAGCTTCTTTTTTCCATCGCTCGCGATAGATTTCAAGTTGAGACGCAGCTTCATGGTTGAAGAAAAGAAGTCGCCGAGCCAATTCGTAGAGCTCATAGCCCCTGTGCGGCATCTCATTCCACGCCCGAACTTGATCACTGACACCTTTGCCATACCGACCCCATGTAAGATCAAACAAAAACTTCCAATTGGTCCCCAGTAATGTCGACCGCTGAGTCATGTAAAGATTTGGGCACGACAACAAAGGACGAAGAGGGCCATCGAACAGACCTGACGAGTACAATCCGACCGAAACCAATAGGCCGAGAAACGCGGCTGATTTTGTTTCAGTAAGGATCTGATTGACCACGTTCGAGACGTCTTCCTTAGCATCAATACGCTCATACAGCCATTTCTCAACGGCCATCAGCGCGCTTTCTACGACGACTGCGCTGTCGCGCATTTCACGATGCCAGTTGTATACGTTTCCGTCACCGATGAAGCTCTTGTCGAATCCCTCAAAATAAAGTTTGTAGGAAGGGGTAATTTCGGAGCCGCTGAAACGACGGAATCCCTCTAGCCAACGGTCAGTTCCGAAGTCCACTAGCCTGATAATCGTTGCAAGAGCGATTCGTGGGGATGCTTTGAGGAACAACAGGAACGGTCCGTTGAAATACATTGCAGGCATATGCCCATGCCAAAAGGCGAAACCGCCGTCGTCTAAGCGTGCGGACTGATAAGCGTCGTGCTCGTTTTTGGGCTCTTCGATGCAGGCGGCAAGCAGGACCTCGCTGGCGATCTCAGGACGGCTCGCCATGAGGGCACCCATTGCGTCGGTCTGTAGCACAACGTTTCGGAATGGCTCAGCAACTCGTCTGTGCGGTCCATCTGGCCAGGGCTTCCGCATGCGCCCCAACAAATGCCTGGAGATGCCGGTCGATCGAACTACCCTCACCGTCTCCGTAGTCACACCTACGATGGAAGATCGCTCTGCAAGGGATATAGCAAATTTGCTGACTTCGTCAGGAAACTCGGCTGCAGCTCGCAACAATGCTTCGAAGACTGTCCTGGATGCGTCGCGCAAATAATAATTCCGTTCTTGTAGACCACGTTCAGCCTCCGAGGCGAGCTTCAGAACCAGAGCTGATACCAGTATTCGACGCCCGTAGCCCACCGGCATCACCCGGAGATAAAAGGCACACAACTCGCCCGCCTCGGAAAGGCAGGACGCAGCAACCTCATTAGAGTGCGAGGACAGAACCTGAAGTAAACCATCCCAGTAGGCGGGCACCGGAAATCGCATGACAACAGACGCAGCGTCGGTATACTCTTCGTCCAAATTGGCGGTGGGAAGAGGTATCGTTCCGACGATCATGATCCGCTTCATCAAGCGCTTCAACCGTTGACCATCGTCAGCAATGAGCGTGGGCCATACTCGCGCCAGAAGATCTGCGGAATTCGTAGCGAGCACGAGACTGTCGGCAAAAACATCTGCGGCGATCTGATTTTCGCTGTCACCTACCCCAAAAGAGCCGAAAGCCGCTTCCCACGTGGATAAACCTTCGGACTGTTCAAGCAACGATTGAGAGTACAGACGAATGGCGCGCGTCCATCGCGGATTGCGAATCAACTCAAGAATCTTGGCGTGTCGAGACGACCCTTCGCCCTTGAGAACATGGTAACGAGCCCAATCGGCAACAACTTCATGGTTGAATCGAACGCCATTGGCGTCGGTGCGAGTGAGGGACGAGATCATGGAATCGCCGAGCCCTGTCGTGGTCTCGTATGGAAGGTGAGAGAGAGGAATTACAGGACCGTACGTTGCATCCTCTGCTCCCAGCAACCGCAATAGTGCTGCACGCTGGTGCTGAGAGGCGTCGTTTCCGAGCCAGTGCTTCCAAATCCAGTCTATGATCTCGGTTTCACCAATCCAGGCACGATTGGTAGTCAGCTGCTGGAGCGATGCAACCTTCACGATCTGATCGAGGGTTGCGAGATTGGTAACTACGCGCCGGAGTTCGGGCCGAAATAAGAGTGGCCGCACCATCGCATTCTCCGACAGCGCGGTGGAAACGTTCTCGAAAGCAGGGCCACAAAATGGGAGATCATCAACGCCTTCGGTTTTCCAGGAATAAACTTCTGCCCTTATGTCTCCCCAACGAAGCGGTTGGGTCGTAAGAAGAAGTCTGAAGTCAAGTCCGCTAACGCTCCGTACTGCCGCTACAATTTCAGATAGACGCCGCAAGGCTAGCGCTGAAAATTGCTCGATCGCGTCCACCACGAGCAACAACGGTTTGGTTGAGTAACGAACAAGCTTTGGCAGCTCAAACGCCATCCCGACTGCTTCTGAGAGGATGGTCTGATTGTTCACACCTAGCTCTTCGGCAGTGAGCCAGATCAAGTTCGTCCTGCCGAACAGAGTGCGCACATACCCTTTTGTCAAAGACGATTTTCCGACGCCAGAATCACCTACAATCGCAAGCACCCGACCGCGCTTCGACTTCGCCTCAATTTCAACTATGAAGCTGCTGAGATCAATTGCCGTATCAGAACCAGCAATCGAATGAACCGCGTCGCAATTGGCTAGAGATCGCTGGTTGAGACGGCCCCAAGATCCACGGTAATCTGGATGTTCCTTGAATGAGAAGCGTGCTCGCAAAAGCTCGAGCAGCTTGTCCAGCCCTATCATTCCGCCAGCAATACGGTATTCGGACGCAAGGCTCAGCAGTTTCTCCCAAAGTTCTTTTCCGTCCGCCGCGTCCTCAACAACGAGAAGGGCGGCGCAATCGCGTGCGCCTATCGCGTCCGTTTGATTTCCGAAATGCTGCATCGCCAGCCGCGAAAGCATGCGAGCTGCGTCTGCACTTGTTGTACCTTTCTTGAGTTCCGCGTCGGGAAGAAGACTCGCAAAGATCTTTCTTTCAATTCGGGAGGAACTCCCGTCGATTGACAGTTGCTTAGCCAAGCGCTGAGGATCGCTGAGCGAAGCTTGTTTCGCGATATCTTCCCAGGCAGTTGAAGCAACCTCGGATAGTCGTCCCACTGCGAGCGCCAAGTAGTCCCTGTTTGATTCAAAGGGATTACCATCCGCGACGTGCCATTGGTCCCAGAGATCCCCCACGAATTCACTCTTGAAGCCATCCTTCGTCAAATACGCCGCACTCTTAACTGATACCGCACACTTGCACTCACCTGATTGACCTGACAAATCAAGCAAGAGGTCGTCGAGCAACCAACCGCTAGCGTGAACCTGAAAAGCAATCCCTTGTAGGCGCAAGCCCTTAAGGCCGAATACCTCCAGCCCGTCTAACATGCGTATGAGGCAATTCGCGGCAACTTTATCTTCGAACGCGAAGCCGTAACCGCCGGTGGATTTGACTTTTGCAATTTGCCTCGACATTTGTAATCGTCACAGATCCTTTCGCGCTTGACTCCCCTCGGAAAAGAGCTCCAGCTGAGAAATATTGTAGATTGCTTTCATATACGTCACGGCTGGAGCGATTCTGAACCCTACCGAGAAGACCTTCGGAACGGGACAAAGCGGCCAATACTTTTCTTCCAGCGCAACTACTGATTACGACCCTGGGCCGCGCCCACCGGCACGCTGCCCCAGGAAATGTGGCAGCCGAGCGATTTGGGCGTCCCAACCCTAAAAACGTGACGTAAACGTGACGTACACTTCGAGCCCATGTGCGCCAAAGTGCGCCTTTTCAACAATTCTTAAAATCGCTTCCGTGCGGGCTTGGTTGGGGTAAGTTATTGAAAAGGTGGTGAGCGCGGAAGGAATCGAACCTT
>Ga0207112_1141_pt1 | contig 17741 bp, 10 predicted proteins | sample Alteio_BWMinHeat_72_FD_153549 | JGI IMG/M metagenome (GOLD analysis project Ga0207112, IMG submission 153549) | Enriched cells from forest soil in Barre Woods Harvard Forest LTER site, Petersham, Massachusetts, United States -... | ecosystem: Environmental > Terrestrial > Soil > Temperate forest >...
GAACACACTTCAATCATCTTCGCATTGTCAATTGCCATGCACAATCGACCAAAGTCAGCATCTTTATCACGATTGTAATATTCCATCCATCCGCATCGCGCTCCCGGCCAAGGTAATTCTTTCGAAATTCCTTTCATGGCAATGCCGGGAACGTCTTCAATGATATCCGACAAGGCAAACGTTCTTGCGCCATTGTAAACGATGTTCAAATAAATTTCATCGCACACCAAAAAAAGGTTGAATTCCCGGGCAATGTCTACAATCTGTTTCAAGACCTCAAAAGGATAAACCATTCCTGTTGGGTTATCAGGATTGATTAGAAGGATACCAACTACGTTCGGATTGTATTTTACTTTATTGTAAAGATCGTGCAAATCAGGATACCATTTGTTGTTCGGATCAAGCCGATAAGTAAGAGGCTCATGACTGGCGTGAGCAGCTTCGGCACTCGAGTGTGTTGAGTAAGCTGGTGATGGACCAATCACACGCGAAGTGGGCGTGATGTATTGATATACTTTGCCAATGGCATCTCCGAGGCCATTGAAAAAGCAAATGTCTTCCGCAGAAATTCGCGCGCCACCGCGATGATTTGTTAGCTCCGCCAGAAATTTTCTGGTTTCCAAAATTCCTTTAGAAGGGCAATAACTATACGATTCGTTTTCCTTAGCCAGTTCGGCTATAATTTCCCTGATCCATTCAGGGATGATGTGTTTTTTTTGAATGGGGTCACCAATGTTCTCCCAATAAATTGTTTGTCCGGCGGCCTTCACCATTTCCGCTTTCTTCACAATCTCGCGGATCTCATAACTTAATTCTTTAGCGCCTTCGCTCAATAAGGGTTGTCGCATGATAGCAGCTTATTAAAAAATAAAAGTAATACTTAGTTTGTCATTATTAACATTGAAAAGAGCTTAGTTACCGCTAACCGGATTCCGGGAAACCAGAACTCAACTAAGCAAGAAGCGGGTTGAAAACGGTTGCGCTTCAATCCAATTTTGAGTCAACAAAAAATAATAGCTTTATGATGATGATCAAGGAAAACAACATTAACTATCAGCGGATCGAACAAGCCATTCGTTTCTTAGAAGAAAACTTTCAGCGTCAGCCTGACTTGGACGAAGTGGCTGAAAAGGTTCATCTCTCTCCTTTTCACTTCCAGCGTATCTTCACGGAGTGGGCAGGTGTTAGTCCGAAAAGGTTTCTGCAATTTCTTACTGTTGACTTTTTGAAAGATAAATTGTCTCAGACCAAAAATCTCATCGATGCCGCTGATGCTGCCGGACTTTCCAGTCAATCCAGGATTTATGATTTGTTTACCACTTTGGAAGCTGTAACTCCACAAGAATACAAAATGCACGGAGCAGGCGTTCGCATACATTATGGATTTCATGAGACTCCCTTCGGTCTTGCTTTAATTGGAGTCACCGATCGCGGTATCTGCTGGCTTTCCTTTTTGCAAGCCGATGAAGAACCACGAATTGAGCTTGAAAAAATGAAAACACATTGGAACAATTCTGTCTTCAGTGAAGGCACTGAGTTGACACAAAAATTCGCAGATCAAATTTTCAATCAGGTGAACCTCAAGCAACCGTTGCATGTGTTTGTCAAGGGAACCAATTTTCAGATCAAAGTGTGGGAAGCGCTGCTGAAAATTCCAATTGGTAGCGTTACAACCTATCAAACTATCGCAACGGCAATTAAAAGTCCAAAAGCAATGCAGGCAGTTGGATCAGCGGTTGGCTCAAATCACATTGCCTATCTTATTCCCTGTCATCGCGTAATTCGTAAGGATGGAATCTTAGGTGAATATCGTTGGAGTGCAGTGCGCAAGAAAGGCATCATTGGTTGGGAAATGGCGAAGGTTTCGTGAATGAATAGCCAGGAAAATTGATTGAGCACATACGAAATGTTTTATACCTTGTTGTTCAATCTATTATCCCATGAAAAAAACCCATGCCCTTTTTACTTTAATCTCATTCCTTTTCTCGTGTAATAGAGAGCACTACGATTTCATCATTCAAAATGCACACGTAAGTTCCGATGGGACCTCTTCAACAGAACTTCAGGATATAGGGATACGAGGGGATACAATCGCTGCTATCACCCGTTCCGGAAAATTAGAAGGCTTATCAAATTTTGTGATTGATGCAAATGGGCTAGTGCTCGCTCCTGGTTTCATTGATACACACAGCCATCATGGCTCAGGCTTGCGCAATAACCCACCGTCTATCGCAACAATAAGTCAGGGTATTACTACAATCATTGTTGGGCAGGATGGAGGATCGCATTGGCCATTGAAAAAATATTTTCAATTGCTCACCGACAGTCAGGTAGTTATTAATGTTGGTTCTTACAGTGGACATAATACATTGCGCGATCATGTCTTAGGAAATGATTTTAAGCGCAAATCAACGCAAGCGGAAATTGATCGCATGATTGCCATCCTAAAAAAAGATATGGAGGCTGGTGCCATCGGACTTTCGACAGGTCTTGAATATGATCCAGGGATTTATTCAACAAAGGACGAAGTACTTCAACTCAGCAAAGTGCTGCCACAATATAACGGCCGATACGTCAGCCACATGCGAAGTGAAGACCGATACTTCTGGGATGCGCTTCAAGAGATAATCACCATCGGAAGGGATTTCAAAATTCCCGTGCAGATCAGTCACTTCAAACTGGCCATGCGTGGATTATGGGGAAAAAGCGACAGCACACTTCAGATATTAGAGGCTGCCAGAAAGGAAGGAATTGATGTTACTGCCGATCTATATCCCTACACCTATTGGTCGTCCACGATTCGAGTTCTATTTCCCGAACGAAATTTTAATGATGAAAAAGAAGCTGCGTTTATCTTAAAAGAAGTAACAAGTCCTGAGGGAATTATTTTTAGCAACTACGAACCCAATCCCGAATACAATGGAAGAAGTTTGGCGGAAGTGGCAAAGCAAGAAAAGAAAACTCCCGAGAAAATGTTGATCGAACTGATCAGAAGGTTGGATGAATGCGATAAAAAAGGTGGCGACTGCGGTGGCAGCATTGTCGCTACAAGCATGGATGAAAACGATGTTAAGAAACTGATGCAATGGCCGCACACCAATATTTGCTCAGACGGCTCGAGCTCTGGTCGTCATCCTCGAGGGTTTGGAGCATTCACAAGAGTACTGGGTCATTATGTTCGAGAGGAAAAAACATTGTCGCTTGATGAAGCTATTTATAAAATGACAGCGCTAGCAGCGGACCAGATTGGCATTGCTAAGCGTGGCCGCATCAAAGTAGGATATTTCGCTGACTTGGTTTTGTTTGATCCTAAAACAGTGAATGATCAGGCTACGATTGCTGAGCCTCAAAAAATATCGGTCGGAATTGAACACGTTTGGGTCAATGGCGTGGAAGTTTTTGCAAATGGAAAAGCCACAGGCAAGATAGGAGGGCGTGTGATTTATAGAAAGTAAATTCTATCATGAACTCAATATCATCGTTTGTAACTTTGAGGGCTTTGATTCCCCTTCTTTTTATTTCTACACAATCCCTAGGGCAGATCGAAGTGGAATTGTATTTTAAGGATGGTTGCGACAACTCTTTACGAGTGCTCGAGTATGAAATCGTTAACTTGAATAAACCTAGCGAGCATTACGAGTCAATCAATAGTAAAGTGATACTGCCAGGCAGGGGCCAATACCTGATATCATCATCTTGCACCAAAGGAGACAAGGTGAGCACATTCGATCTTACGCTCGAAGTAAAGGATTTTCATTTTTTTGTTGACACGCTGAGCATTCCAAGAATTAAGTTTACTACAGACACCGTATTACATTCTCAAAACTGGAATTACTTCAATTGTGATCGGCTTTGCGATGGAGAGGAAATTGATTTTTATCCCAATGGAGAAAAGAGATTAGATGGTGAATTCAAACAAGGAAAACCAATTCGCCTTCTTGAATATCGAAGCGATGGCACGAAAGAACGAGCGATCTGGTATACCGTTGGCTACCTCGAATACGAACGAATTGAGTATTTCGATAAAAAAGGAAAGCTGTCTGCTTATGCCACATTTAGAAAAGATAACAATCAGACAATAAAGAGGGTTTATAATTCTAAAGGCGTGTTGCTTAACCGAGAAGTGGTCGACCAAAATTGAGCTCGAACAAAGTGGCTTTAATGACAAATTATGGGGCCTCGAAAGATAATTCTTGGAAATGATGGATACTACCTACAATGACTGGGCCAAGTGGCCAATGATTTGAGTATTTAAAACGGAGCGAGAATCGAATCAGCATAACCGAAGTTTTTCTATATTCGGTAACAATTATTAAGGTGATGAACAAGTCAACTCTCTATTCCGTACTAATCATATTTCTACTTCTTCTACCAGGACTTGCATGTCAAGGGCCAAACGATAAACCCACAACAACCCCTAAATGGTGGAAGGAGGCTATCGTTTATCAAATTTACCCGCGAAGTTTCAAAGACAGTGATGGCGATGGAATCGGCGATCTAAAAGGCATAATATCTCAGCTTGATTATATAAAAAGTTTAGGTGTCACGGCTGTTTGGCTGAACCCCATCTACAGTTCTCCAAATGATGACAATGGTTACGATATCAGTGACTATCGTAACATTATGAAGGATTTTGGAACGATGGAAGATTTTGATGCGCTCTTGAAAGGGATGCACGAACGTGGTATCAAACTCGTGATGGATGTGGTGGTGAATCATAGCAGTGACGAGCATGAATGGTTTAAGCAAAGTCGAAGCTCGCGAACCAACCCTTATCGGAATTATTATCATTGGTGGAATGCCGAGAGGGGCAAGCCACCTTATCGTTATAGTTTGTTTGATATCAACCATGATGCATGGATGTTCGACTCACTTACAAATGCCTATTACCTTCATTATTTCTCCAGGAAGCAGCCAGACTTAAACTGGGAGAATCCAAAACTTCGCCAAGAGGTTTTTGAAATGATGAAATTCTGGGCAGATAAGGGCACTGACGGATTCCGTCTCGATGCTTTTCAGTTTGCAGCGAAAGACACTCTCTTTCCTGTCTTTCCGGAAGGTTTCGAAAAAGATTTTATCAAATACTATGCGATGCAAGGAAATCTGCATGGCTATCTCCAAGAAATGAACAAAGAAGTTTTCAGCAAGTATGATGTGATGAGCGTTGCCGAAGGAGCTGGCAAAACATTTGAAGATGCTCATAATTTGGTGGATGAAAACCGTCACGAACTCAATATGGCTTATGCCTTCGATGGTGTCGATGTTGCGAAAATGGAAGGCTACAGTCCATTACATTTCAAGGAGGTTTTTTCACGTTGGGATAGCGCTTTTGAAAAGGACGGGTGGCTATCTATTTTCTTGGCGAATCATGATCAGGCGCGAATGGTTAGCCGTTTTGGAAATGACAAGCCCGAATTCAGAGAGTTGTCTTCCAAATTGCTTTCAACATTTATTATGACGATGCGAGGCACTCCATACTACTATAATGGGGATGAATTAGGAATGACCAATGCTGGATTTACAAACATTTCTGATTACAAAGACATGCCGACACTTAATGAATATCAGCATCAAAAAAGCATTGGAGGAGACCTAGATAAATTCATGAGGCGAATACAATTTGAATGCAGAGACAATGGCCGTACTCCGTTTCAATGGGACAAAACAAAAAATGCCGGCTTTTCCACAGGGACCCCATGGCTGAAAGTTAATCCAAACTACGAGGCAATCAATGAAGCTACTCAAGACAAAGACCCCAACAGTTGTCTGAACTATTTTAGAAAATTAACTGAGCTACGTAAGACCAATCTGGCGCTCGTTTACGGAAAATACGCTTTAGTTGATAAAAACAATTCAAAAGTTTATGCTTTCATTCGAGAAAGTGATGTAGAAAAATTGCTCATCATTCTGAATTTTTCAGATTCGAATTCAGAGGTTGATACTCAACTTAATCTTAGTGCGGCTAAATTGCTTTTATCAAATTATATGGACGCTCTTGCAGGTAATGAAGTGAAAGGTCATATCACTTTGAGGCCTTACGAAGCGATTATTTACAAGCTAGATCACTTGTAAAAAATATCGAAATATTGGACGTTTAAAGCTAAACATAAGTAAAGAAGAACTGCCTATAAACTAAGGAGGTAGTCTAGGTTTTTCTTTAATTCCACTTCAGGATTTGCTACCATATCTTGCTCCACGAAGAAATGGGTTACACCGGATTTTTGTGCTTGTGCAATAATTGCCTTCAAATCCAATACGCCTTCGCCAGCCGTTGCCATGTATGGAAATAGTTCAATCCATTGATTGGAATCACCACCATCGCCTGAGAAACGTTTCTTCTCTTTCATATTCTTCACATGCATCAAATGGTAGCGGCCAGGATATGATTTTAGATACTCCACAGGATCAGCGCCACCAGCTACGGTCCAGAAAAGATCCATTTCAAAGAAAACTAGTTTCGGATCTGTCTTTTCCAGAATTAATTTCAACGGAATTTTACCTTCGATCTCGTTAAGCCCATACCCGTGATTGTGATAGCTGAATTTTAATCCAACTTTTCTTGCTTGCTCACCGATTTTATTGAATTCGTCAGCTATTTTTTTGTAATCATCCAGGTTCTTTCTATACTCCTCTGGAATCAAAGGCAGCCCAACGTATTCAAATCCAAGTAAGTGACCAGCTTCACCCAATGCATTCATGTTTTTCTGTAGCGTAATAAAATCTGTATGGATTGCAGGCGTTGTCATTCCATTTTCCTTGAGAACGCCTTTCACCTCCTCAGGCGTTAGCCCAAAATAACCACTGCCACTAAAGCCCAAGTAAGGAGTAACCTTTTCCCATCTTTCTTTCGCTTCATTCGCGCTGAATGGATAGGGTCCGTACAATTCTAATTCCTTATAACCCATTTGCGAGAGCATCTTAATAGCGCCTCTAAAATCCTTTTCAAGAAGTTTGGGTAGCGAGAATAATTGTATTCCAACTTTCTTTAAATGTTTCGGAAAAGACAATAAGGATTCAGGTTTTAACAATCCAGCAACAGCTAGCATTGAAGTAGAATACATGAAATTTCGCCTGTTCATGTGTAGAAGTCTTTGATGACTATCAAAATACGAAATTAGACAGATTGAGCCAATGCGTATTATGCAGGCTGCTTGAAATGATACGCCTTTGGCTTGGTAAATGCACGAAGCCCTACATGAGAAAGCGTCGCACCAAAACCCGAGTGATTTCTTCCGCTCCACGGAATCGCAGCACTTACACGATCACAACAATTCCAATAACCAGTCCCTGAGTTGATCTGACTTAAAATCCTCTCCGCCCGTTGTTGATTGTTACTATAGACTGAGGCTGTCAAACCATATTCAGTATCTTTCATCCAAGTAATAGCCTCTTCGTCATTCTTAACCTTCATGATTCCGATCAAGGGTCCAAAGGATTCTTCTCGCATCACATCCATTGTGTTATCAACATTCACTAAAACTGTCGGCTCGAAATAAAATCCTTTTCCAGCAACTGGTTTTCCACCTATTAAGACCTTTGCTCCTTTTTGTACAGCCTCATTGATCTGGCGTTTCAAAAAAATAGCCTGGTCCTTACGACTAAGGGGACCGAAATAAACTCCATCATCTGTGGGGCTTCCCATTTTCCATGTCTTTACTTCATTTACAAACTCATCGACATATTGATCATAAATTTTCTCGTGAACATAAATCCGTTCTACTGCACAACAACTTTGGCCATTATTATAAAACGCACCATCCGCTGTTCCCGCTGCTGCGGACTTAATATCGGCAACATCATCGGCAACATACAAAGGATCTTTACCACCTAATTCGCATTGACAAGGAACCATCTTAGGCGCTACTTTTTGGTAGATATATTTTCCGGTTTTGTATGAACCGGTAAAGAAATATCCATCGAATGAAGTATTGAGTAATACCTCTCCTACACTTCTAGCCCCAATGACTATATGAAATACGTAAGCTGGAACGCCAGCTTGCTTCAGCAACTTTTCAATTTCAAGTCCTGTTAGTGAAGAATATTCAGAAGGCTTGTACATCACCGCATTCCCAGCTAACAGCGCAGGAACAAATACATTTACTCCTACGAGATAAGGGTAATTCCAAGCCGAAATATTGGCAATCACACCTAATGGTTCATAAACAATTTTTTCGGTAAGTCCGGGTTGTTGAACCATCGTTTCATCTGACAAGTATTTCGAAGCATTCTCAGTAAGCCATTGAATACGTGTATAAGCTCCATTGATTTCATTTCGCGACTGTTGTAAGGGTTTGCCCACCTCCGATGTCAGAACTAATGCGAGTGATTCTATATTAGCTTTTAACAACTCAGCAAATTTCTGTATGATCTTAACTCGTCCCTCGAGCGGAGTTTTACTCCAATCTTGTTGAGCTGATTTTAATTCGATAAACTTTTTGTTTATCGAATTTTCATTATCTTCTGGAATGTCCTTAATAATCTCTTCGGTGGCAGGATTTATAATTTTCATGATTTGAATTTTCTAGCATTCTCCAGAAAATATTTTTTCAAGTTATTTGACAACGGACTATTCTGATCCTTCATTCGTTCCGGGTGCCACTGAACAGCCAGGAGAAAAGAATGTCCAGACTCAGACGTCTCAATTCCTTCAATGGTTCCATCCTCCGCTCTGCAATTTATCTTTAGTCCATTAGCAAGTTTATCTATCGCCTGATGATGCGAACTATTGACATTTCCCTGAACTACTTTTGAAATATCTTTGAGTAAAGTAGATGATTCGACTTTAACTGTATGGAGCTTATCTTCTCTTGAAATACGCCTATGTGTATTATTCAATTCATCCAGATCTTGTTTCAGAGTTCCACCCAATGAACAGTTGATCAATTGCAGTCCTCTACATATTCCTAAAACAGGTAAATTGTTTTCTTGCGCTCTTTTAAAAGCTTCCATCTCAAATTCATCTCGGTCTTCCACGAAACTTTCCGGAGCATGTGGGTAGTGAGTTTCTTTGTTACGGTAAAATCGTGGATGTATGTCGTCACCGCCAGTTAGTAAAATCCCATCACATTTTTTTACTTCATCAAGATTCAAATACTGAGTGCTCAGCCGAATCACCTCAACATCCGGTTCAGCCAATATCCATCTTTCGTAATTGGAAAATTTTTCACAATCGGTAATGCCAATAACGACTCTCTTACTCACAATGCCTTTAGATAAAGTTGCTTGAAGTCCTCACGTGAAACTGGTTTGGGGTTATTGGGATGTGCAAAATCGGCAATCGCCAAATCTGCAAGCGTTTCAATATGCTCTTGCATCACTCCTATCTCGCGAAGTTTGTGCGGAATATTAATTCTTGAATTCAATGCAAATAAATATTTTACAACAGCATCTCCAGTTTCATCTTTCAACTCCAATGTGCGCGCTATGTGTTTGAATTTATGTTCAAACCCTTTCACGTTAAATTCCATTCCGTACGGAATGTTCACCGCATTAGCTAAACCGTGATGCGTATCCAGCAAAGAAGACAGGGGATGCGCCAACGAATGCACCACGCCCAATCCTTTTTGAAAAGCTATCGCTCCCATCAAGGAAGCAATCAACATTTTACTTCGCGATTCAAGGTCAGGATTATTCACTGCTTTCTCCAGCGATTGACTGATCAAGGAAATTCCTTCTAGTGCAATCCCTTCACACAAATGGTGCGGCATTTTGGCTACATACGCTTCCATGTTGTGTGTTAGTGCGTCCATGCCTGTTGCCGCGGTAATGAATGCAGGCAATTCCATCGTAAGCATCGGATCGGCAAAAACAATTTTCGCTAACAACTTTGGAGAGAACAATATTTTCTTTTGATGGGTTACATCATCCGCAATGATCGCACTGCGACCAACTTCACTTCCCGTGCCTGCAGTTGTTGGGATGGTGATGAAATGAGGAACATCATTGGTTACATAAACATCGCCACCAATTAAGTCATCATATTTAAAAAGATCTTCCCGATGATTCACCCTTAACACAATTGCGCGAGCTACATCCAATGCGGCTCCACCGCCAATGCCGACGATAGAATCACGTTTGGTTTGGTCAAAAGCGTCGGCTCCTTTATACACATCCGACTTTACCGGATTTTTGTGGATGTCATGAAATACTTCCACAGATAAATTCTTTTTTTGAAGATCGCCGACAATCGTCTTAAAAAAGCCAAGCTGCGCTACTGTTGGGTCAGTAGCTATCAGAGGTCGCGACAAATTATTTTTTATTAGATAATCTGCCAACTCCTTTACAGCACCTGCGCCAAAGCGAATGGTAGTAGGGAAATTGTATTGGTAGATTTTATCGAAGGTCATAAACAAAAATAGCTAATTCTTTGAAGAGAATTAGCTTCCTTAGTTTACGTTATCGTTATGTGAATCTAGGCCTCTCCCATCGTCCCGCCAAAGTTCATGGGGAAGGTAGGCAGGTCATTGGTCTGTTTTATGGGGCCGAAGTTGGCTTCGTATTTACTAATGTTGTCTTTCAAGGCAGAGAGCAAACGCTTGGCATGCTCGGGCGTGATCACAATGCGTGATTTTACCTTCGCTTTAGGTACACCTGGCATCAAGCGAATAAAGTCAATTACAAACTCGCTGTTGGAGTGCGCAATCATCGCCAGGTTAGAATAAACACCTTCAGCTATTTCTTCGGAAAGCTCTATGTTAATCTGGTTTTGGGCGGGGGGATTTTTTTCGTCTGCCATAACTTTCAATTTGAAGATTAAAAGATTTTAAAATTTGAAGCTTGCTAAAATGAAAAATGCGAATGGATTCAAACCCATTCGCATATTTTCAAATTATCTCATCTTCTATCAATCTTGAAGTTCTCGTTCTTTCGTTTTGCGTTCCGGAGCATTCAACAATTGTTGGTACTCTTCTTCCGAACCTACAATCAAGTTTTCGAAATGACGCTGACCTGTACCGGCCGGGATCAAGTGCCCCACAATCACGTTCTCTTTCAAGCCCATGAGTTGATCTGCTTTTCCACGGATAGCGGCTTCGCTCAACACTTTCGTAGTTTCCTGGAACGACGCAGCCGACAGCCAGCTTTCTGTTTTCAACGAAGCCTGAGTGATCCCTTGCAATGTTGGTCTTGAAACGGCCGATAACGCATCGCGCACATCCACCAACTTCTGATCTTTTCTGCGTAGTGAAGAATTTTCATCACGCAACTCACGACCAGAAATCAACTGACCAACTTTCAAACGGTTCGAATCGCCAGAATCCAAAACAATTTTCTTATCAAGGATCTCGTCGTTCACTTCGCGGAATTCAAATTTGTCGACGTATTCGCCAGGCAAGAAGGTTGTATCACCAGAATCGATGATCTCCACTTTTTGCATCATCTGGCTTACGATACATTCGATGTGCTTGTCATTGATCTTCACACCTTGCAAGCGGTACACTTCCTGGATTTCATTCACCAAGTATTCTTGTACTGCAGTCGGGCCTTTGATCGACAAGATATCAGATGGAGTAATCGCGCCATCAGATAACGGCTGACCAGCTCTTACAAAGTCATTATCCTGAACCAAGATGTGTTTAGACAATGGCACCAGGTAACGCTTCTGCACGCCATCTTTCGACTCGATGAAGATTTCGCGATTACCGCGTTTGATACCACCATAAGTAACTACACCATCGATTTCAGAAACCACAGCCGGGTTAGAAGGATTTCTCGCTTCAAACAATTCCGTCACACGTGGCAGACCACCTGTAATATCACGTGACTTGCCCATCGTCCGAGGAATCTTGGCAAGCACTTGACCTGCTTTGATTTTCTCGCCAGCATCTACTGCTAAGTGAGCTCCCACAGGCATGTTGTATCCTTTCGTATCACTCTTACCGTTTACGATTACGGAAGGGTTTTTTGTTTTATCGCGAGTATCCGTGATCACTTTTTCGCGGTGGCCAGTCTGCTCATCGGATTCTTCTTTGAAAGTGATACCTTCAATGATCGCCTCGTAGCCAATCTCTCCATCAAATTCAGACAGGATAACCGCGTTGTATGGATCCCAATAGCAAAGCTCTTCGCCTTTCTCTACTTTCTGTCCGTCTTTCACGCGAAGGAATGCGCCGTAAGGAACGTTGTTTGTAATGAGCGAGCGCTTCTCAGAATCCAAGATCCTGATCTCACCTGTGCGGCCCATCACCACTTTTACTTTGTTGTCATCCTTATCCGTTGTATCTACCGTACGGATTCCTTCGAGTTCAACAACACCGGAGAACTTCGCTTTGATGTTGGCATCAACTGCAATATTGGAAGCTGTACCACCCACGTGGAAAGTACGCAACGTCAACTGAGTACCTGGTTCACCGATTGACTGCGCAGCAATTACACCAACCGCTTCACCCTGTTGTACCACCTTTCCGTTAGCCAAATTGCGACCGTAACATTTCGCGCAAGCGCCAAATTTTGTCTCACAAGTAAGCACCGAACGAATCTCAACTTCTTCAATTGCAGTTTCATCAATTTGCTTCGCGATCTCATCAGTGATTTCTGCATTTGCAGCACAAATCAATTCTTCTGTTACCGGATCATAAATATCATGAACCGAGGTACGGCCTACGATACGCTCTGACAATGGCTCAACGATATCTTCGTTGTCTTTCAACGCTTTCACGTTCAAACCACGCAGTGTTCCGCAATCTTCTTCGTTGATAACTAAATCCTGTGCGACGTCTACCAACCTGCGAGTCAAGTAACCGGCATCAGCAGTTTTCAACGCTGTATCTGCTAAACCTTTACGAGCACCGTGAGTAGAAATAAAATATTCCAATACATCCAATCCTTCTTTGAAATTTGAGAGGATCGGGTTTTCAATAATCGCACCAACGGAACCAGCCAAATTTTTCTGAGGCTTCGCCATCAATCCCCGCATTCCACCCAACTGTCTGATCTGCTCTCGTGAACCACGGGCTCCCGAGTGCATCATCATATAGATAGAGTTGAAGCCTTGTTGATCTTCTTCCAACTGCTTCATCAGCGTGTTGGTCAACAACGTGTTCGTGCGGGTCCAGATATCAATTACCTGGTTGTAACGCTCATTATCAGTGATCAAGCCCATCATGTAGTTGTTCCATACAGAATCAACTTCCTTCTGTGCATCTTCCACCAGCTTCTTTTTCTCAGCAGGAACTTTCACATCACCCAGACCCATCGAGAGGCCTCCGCGATATGCCATTTGGAAACCGAGTTCTTTGATTTCATCGAGGAACTTTGCAGTCTTAGCTTGACCCGCCAATTTATATACGTCAGCAATAATGGTCTGAAGCTTCTTCTTCGTGAGCAATTCATCTACATAGCCCACTTCTTCAGGGACTACTTGATTGAAGATCACACGACCTGTAACGGTCTCAATTAATTTTCTAGAAATATCACCTGTCTTCTTGTCTTTCAGGTTGGCTTTTACTTTAATTATTGCATGCTTTGAGAGCTTGCCTTCATTATATGCAACAACAACTTCATCAGCAGAGTAGAAAGTTTTTCCTTCACCCAATTCGCCTTTTCTTCCTTTGGTGAGGTAGTACAATCCCAACACCATGTCCTGAGAAGGAACTGTGATCGGTGCACCGTTAGCAGGGTTCAAAATGTTGTGCGATGAAAGCATCAACAACGAAGCTTCCAATACCGCTTCTTGTCCAAGTGGAACGTGAACAGCCATCTGGTCACCGTCAAAGTCAGCGTTAAAAGCTGTACAAACGAGCGGGTGCAACTGAATAGCTTTCCCTTCAATCAACTTAGGCTGGAAAGCCTGAATACCCAACCTGTGAAGTGTTGGAGCGCGGTTCAAAAGAACTGGATGTCCTTTCAATACGTTTTCCAAAATATCCCACACCACAGGATCTTTGCGGTCGACAATTTTCTTAGCGGACTTCACCGTCTTCACAATTCCTCTTTCGATGAGCTTGCGAATAATAAACGGTTTGAATAATTCGGCTGCCATGTCTTTTGGCAAACCGCACTCATGTAATTTCAATTCAGGACCAACAACAATTACCGAACGGCCTGAGTAGTCAACACGCTTACCTAACAGGTTTTGACGGAAACGACCTTGTTTACCTTTGAGCATATCACTCAATGATTTCAAGGCGCGGTTACCATCCGAACGAACAGCATTCACTTTACGTGAGTTGTCGAACAAAGAGTCAACAGCTTCCTGAAGCATACGCTTCTCGTTACGAAGAATAACTTCAGGAGCTTTAATATCAATCAATCTCTTAAGACGATTATTACGGATAATAACGCGTCTGTAAAGATCATTCAAATCGGAAGTAGCGAATCGGCCACCATCCAACGGCACAAGAGGGCGCAATTCAGGTGGTATCACTGGAACCATTTTAATGGTCATCCACTGAGGTCTGTTCTCTACGCGTGTGTTTGCCTCACGGAAAGCTTCCACCACTTTCAATCTCTTTAATGCTTCAGCCTTGCGTTGCTGTGAAGTATCAGTTGCAGCCTGATGACGCAATTCGTAAGAAAGTTCATCCAGTTTCAAACGACTCAACAACATCTCCAATGCATCAGCACCCATCTTAGCGATGAATTTCTTAGGATCGTTGTCGTCAAGCAATTGGTTTTCGCGTGGAAGTTTGTCCACGATTTCTAAATACTCTTCTTCCGTTAAGAAGTCAAGACGGTTTACACCATCTTCTTCTTTAATACCTGCTTGAATTACTACAAATCTTTCGTAATAGATAATTTGATCCAACTTCTTTGTAGGAAGTCCAAGCAAGTATCCAATTTTATTAGGTAATGAACGGAAATACCAGATGTGAGCAACAGGCACCACCAATTCGATGTGGCCCATGCGTTCACGTCTAACTTTTTTCTCAGTCACCTCCACACCGCAACGGTCGCAGATAATGCCTTTGTAGCGAATGCGTTTGTATTTTCCGCAATGACATTCCCAGTCTTTTACAGGACCGAAAATCCTTTCGCAGAACAAACCACCCATTTCAGGCTTGTACGTCCTGTAGTTGATGGTTTCAGGTTGAGTAATCTCGCCATGTGAGCTTTCCAGAATCGACTCCGGAGAAGCTAAGCTGATGGTGATCTTGGAGAAGTCGTTGTTGATCTTTTTATTTTTTCTGAAAGACATGTGTTGTGTTATTTCAGTTAACTAACTCATTTTAAGGTCCACTGTCCACCGTCGACAGACCACCGTTATCAGTAGTCTGTTGACTGTCGACTTATTTTAATCCATCGTAATCTCTAATGCGAGACCACGCAATTCATGTACTAACACGTTGAACGATTCAGGTATATTCGGCTTGCGCATATTCTCGCCTTTCACAATTGATTCGTATGCTTTCGCACGACCTATCACATCGTCAGACTTGATGGTAAGAATTTCCTGTAGGATATGCGATGCACCAAATGCCTCGATCGCCCACACTTCCATCTCTCCAAAACGCTGACCACCGAACTGTGCTTTACCACCCAAAGGCTGCTGTGTGATGAGTGAGTAAGGTCCGATTGAACGGGCATGCATCTTATCATCAACCAAGTGTCCTAATTTGAGCATGTAAGCGATACCTACTGTTACAGGTTGATCGAATTTTTGTCCGGTCAAACCATCAAACAAATAAGTACGTCCAAATTCAGGGAGGCTTGCTTCTTTCAATTCAGCAGAAACCTGATCCAATGATGCGCCATCGAAAATCGGTGTTGCATACTTGCGATTAAGTTTCTTGCCAGCCCATGCCAAAACTGTTTCAAAAATCTGACCCAGATTCATACGTGAAGGCACACCAAGCGGGTTCAAACAAATATCAACCGGTGTTCCGTCTTCAAGGAATGGCATATCTTCTTCCCGAACGATACGAGCCACCACACCTTTGTTACCGTGACGACCGGCCATCTTATCTCCCACTTTCAACTTGCGCTTCTTGGCAACGTAAACTTTTGCCAATTGCACGATACCCGCCGGTAATTCATCACCAACTTCTAAAGTGAAACGCTCGCGCTTGAATTCGCCAGCAATAACATTTCTTCTGTTGAGATAGTTCTTTACTAATTCAGCAACCAAATCATTCGTTGCATCATCAGTTGACCAGCTTTCCAAGCTGATGTCAGCAATCAAATTCACTTCTTCTGGAACATTGTAATTGCTTTCATCCCGATAAATGTTCTTGTCAGGGAACAAGTTGCTCTCGATTACTTTACCAGAGAACTTCACACCCTTCGTGATCAATTCATCGCCAAATTTATGTTTCACACCCTGGCTGGTTTTGCCAGTCAAAAGAGAAGTCAATTTCTTGATCATCTCATTGCGAAGGTCGCCCAGGCTCTTGCTGTAGCGGTTCTTCAATGCATCCAATTCTTTCTTCGACTTGCTACGAACATCCTTATCGCGCTTAGGACGAGAGAAAAGCTTGGTTTCAATAACAACACCTTTCAATGATGGAGGTGCCTTCATTGATGCATCTTTCACATCTCCAGCTTTGTCACCGAAGATTGCACGCAATAATTTTTCTTCTGGTGTCGGATCAGTTTCTCCTTTAGGAGTAATTTTCCCGATAAGAATATCTCCTTCTTTAACTTCAGCACCTATGCGGATAATTCCGTTTTCGTCAAGATGCTTAACAGCCTCTTCGCTTACGTTAGGAATTTCTGAGGTCAATTCTTCTTCACCGCGCTTGGTATCGCGAACTTCCAATTCAAATTCTTCAACGTGAATTGAAGTGTAAACATCATCACGCACGACACGCTCGGATATTACAATTGCATCCTCGAAATTGTATCCTTGCCAAGGCATGTAAGCCACCAACAAGTTTCTTCCAAGCGCCAACTCTCCATTTGCGGTGCCATAGCCCTGGCAAAGAGGCTGACCTTTTGCTACTTTATCTCCTTTTCTCACTAATGGAGTAAGGTTGATACAAGTATCCTGATTAGTTCTTCGGAACTTGATTAAACCATAGGTCTTGAATTCGTCTTCGAAGCGAATGAGTTGTTCCTCCTCAGAAACTTCATACTTAATGACAATCTTCTTGGCATCAACAAACTCAACTACTCCGTTTCCTTCAGCCAAAACCAAAGCACGAGAGTCGATAGCAATGCGATGCTCTAAACCAGTTCCTACAATAGGAGCTTCTGGCCTAACAAGCGGCACTGCCTGACGTTGCATGTTCGAGCCCATTAAGGCGCGGTTAGCATCGTCATGTTCGAGGAATGGGATTAGCGAGGCAGCGATAGACACAATTTGATTAGGGGCAATGTCCATGTAGCGGATATCTTTCGGTTCCACTACCGGGAAGTCACCTTCAAAACGTGCTTTCACTTTTTCATTCTCCAACTCTCCACCTGCTTTTATCTTCACATTCGCCTGAGCGATGTTGTGCGTATCTTCTTCTTCGGCAGTAAGGAAGATCACATCTTTTCCTTTCACCTTACCATTCTCCACTTTACGATAAGGAGTCTCAATGAAGCCCATCTTATTCACCTTCGCGTGAACGCAAAGAGATGAAATCAAACCAATGTTCGGACCTTCCGGAGTTTCAATGGTACACAAACGACCATAGTGCGTATAATGAACATCACGCACCTCAAAACCTGCACGCTCTCTGGAGAGACCGCCTGGCCCGAGTGCCGACATCCTTCTTTTGTGTGTAATCTCTGCCAATGGATTGGTTTGATCCATGAACTGAGATAACTGGTTCGTTCCAAAGAACGAGTTGATCACGGAAGACAACGTGCGTGCGTTGATC
>Ga0207112_1142_pt1 | contig 17458 bp, 16 predicted proteins | sample Alteio_BWMinHeat_72_FD_153549 | JGI IMG/M metagenome (GOLD analysis project Ga0207112, IMG submission 153549) | Enriched cells from forest soil in Barre Woods Harvard Forest LTER site, Petersham, Massachusetts, United States -... | ecosystem: Environmental > Terrestrial > Soil > Temperate forest >...
CTGTTCAATCGTTAAGGAAGGATTTCTCATGAACTTTAGAAGTGCGCTTGTATAAAGCCCGTTGGAGGATAAGCCATCTGATGCAGTTCGACCAGGGGATGTTGCGTAAGCAATAAGAGAACCTTTAGGAGCATCCATCATGGCTAATCCGCCGCCACCGGCACTACGCTGCCAACTTCTGCCAAATGGGTTGTTGCGACAAGCATCTAAAATGATCAGGTTCACTTTTGTTGATGCTGTTTCCATGAAGGCGAGCACACGGTCTGCAGCCACGCAATCAAATTCAATTTGCTCCTCATTTTTCAGTTCGGCTTCAATGGGTATCATGTAATTCACACCTTTCGATTGAACTCCATGGCCGGCATAATAGAATAGACCTACGTCATAGTCCTTTAGCTTTTGGCCAAAATTATTGATTGCTTGTTTCAATTGACCCTGGGTGACATCCTCATGCTCCATCACGTCAAATCCAAGTCCCTTAAGGGAGGAGGCAATTGCTCGAGAATCATTCACTGGATTTTTAAGGACGTTTGTAAATTGGTAATGGGAGTTTCCTATCACGAGAGCCAACCGTTTCTGATTAGCCTGGGCCCCGCAGAAAATTGGGGCTATAACTAAAATAAAAATCGTGAGGAATTGATTCTTCACAAGGATTTCAGATTGAATATAAAGTTAAAGAGAATTGGTAAAAAATAGTGGATTACTTGACTTCTTCGTAGTCCACATAATCTCCACCTTTTATGTTTCCGCGTTTGTTTTTCTTTTGTTCCTGATCGCCGTGAATATTACCTTCGGGCCTACGAGGTTGCGGATTTCTGTTTTGGGAAGCAGCGCCTATTCGGAAGAAAAATCCTCCAATTTTGGATAAAACATAAAGTGACAATGCAAGAATAATGAGTAATCGTAGCATACTGGATAATCCTGATCACAAAGGTATTAAAGATTTCGCCATTGAACATTAAAGAGAGGCATACCATATAAAAACAGACATTCATATATTCATTTCAACTTTTGGCTGGATTTTTACGTCTCAGGATTATGCTTAAAAACTACATTAAAACTGCCTTCCGTAGCCTGATCAAACAAAAGGTTTATACAGGCATCAATGTACTGGGCCTTGCGGTAAGCATCACCGCTTGCCTTTTAATCGTGTTTTATGTGAAGTTCGAACTCTCCTACGATAAATTTTTTCCTGAAGGGGATCGAATTTACAAGATGGTTTTGGAAAGGAAATACCCAAATCATGTAACTCATTATTCGATTATTCCTCATTCATTCGCCAAAGCCCTGCAACAGGACTTTCCGGAGGTGGAGAGCACACTTCACTTATTTGGTCCCAATAAAAATTCAGTAATAACTTATAAAGTCAGTGCTACAGAGATTAAATCTTTTGAAGAAGATTACTTTATGCAAGCTGATTCTACCTTCTTTGATTTTTTTGATATCGAGTTAATAAAAGGCGATAAAAAAACGGCATTGGCCCTGGCGAACCAAGTGATCATTTCAGAAAAAGTAGCTGAAAAATATTTTGGTAAAGAAGATCCTCTAGGAAAAATATTGGGGGGAGACGAAGGCGAAAATAAAATTTCGGGAGTTTTCAAAAACCTGCCTGATAATTCCCATTTAAAGTTTGATTTTATTGGCTCGCTGGCAGGACCGCAATTTCAACGATTTATCAACCAAGAAAATTACACCAGTTTTGATTCGCACACTTACATCAAACTAAAACCGAGTGGTAACCCTAAAATTTTGGAAACAAAATTCCCAAAGATGGTAGATACCTATGCAGCCGCACGTATTGAACACGACTTGGGCAAATCATGGGAAGATTACAAAAGGGCTGGTAACGGTTACGTTTACACGTTGCAGCCGCTCACGTCAATTCATCTTGATCCAACCAATTTAGAGTGGACCATCACACCGAGCGGCAACATTAAATATGTTTATATTCTTTCTTTTATAGCCCTACTTATAGTAGTAATCGCATGCATCAATTTTATGAACCTGGCCACAGCGCGTTCAGCCGAGCGTGCCCGCGAGGTCGGCGTGCGCAAAGTGATGGGCTCGTTCCGAAGCCAGTTAGTCCTGCAATTTTTAACGGAGGCAGTTTTGCTTTCTTTGATAGGAACAATTATCGCGATTGCCGGGGCATATTTATTGTTGCCTTCATTTAATGAGTTGGTAGAGAAACAACTTCAACTTGCTTTCAGCATGGACCTTATTTTTGGATTGCTTGCGATCGCTTTGCTTGTTGGCCTCCTTGCTGGGTTGTATCCAGCGTTCGTACTAAGCGGTTACAATCCTGTGGTCGTGATAAAGGGCAATTTCTCAGGCAGCAGCAAAGGCTCTTGGCTACGTAATGGATTGGTGATATTTCAATTTATGATATCCATCGTTTTGATTGTAGGGACAATCGTAGTGGGACAACAAATGAGTTTTATGCAAAACAAAAAACTGGGATTCGATAAGGATCAATTGTTGATGGTAAAGCGTGCATTTGCTTTAGAGAAAAAAATGGACACGTTCATTGATGTTGTAAGAGGATTTAGTGAAGTGCGGGCAGCTGGCAGCACAAGCGCAATGGTAGGAAATCGTGATGATGTTAATGGAGAAACCTTTCAGCCTGAGGGATCTAGTGAAATCCTCACTGTGAAGGCTATTAGAATTGATGACGATTTTTCTGACCTTATTGGTTTTGAATTGAAGGAGGGAAGATTCTTTGCGAGAGAAACCAACGATTCACTCAACGTGATATTGAACGAAACGGCTGTGAAAACAATGGGGTTAGCAGATCCAGTTGGAAGAAAACTAATGCAGTCGGATGAGAATAATGATGGAGTTATTACAAAACGATATTATACGGTTATTGGTGTTGTAAAGGATTTCCATTTTCAGTCACTTCGGGATGAAATTACACCCTTGGTAATCTTTAATAAGGAGAATTTTGGCAGACAATTGGGAGTAGCGTCCAGGTATATAGCCGTAAAGTTGAAACCCAACCAATTCAAAGAAGCCATTTCTAAAATTGAAAGTAAATGGAGAGAATTTGTGCCCGACCAACCTTTTAAGTACGAATTTCTTGATGACAACTTAAACCACGGCTATGCCGAAGAACAGCGCTCCGGAAAAATCTTTGCCGTTTTTTCGAGCCTTGCCATTATAATCGCCTGTGTTGGATTATTTGGCCTCTCGGCCTACACCGCAAGTTTACGGACAAAAGAAATTGGGATCAGAAAAATTTTGGGTTCCTCCGTCAGTAATGTCGTGGTGCTATTGTCGAAAGATTTCACCAAGCTGGTCTTGATTGCTTTCCTTATTGCCGTTCCGATATCCTGGTGGATGATGGATGCCTGGCTTAAGGATTTTGCATACCGAATTGACTTGGGTGTCGGTTCTTTTATTATAGCAGGGGTTTTGGCGCTGTCGGTTGCCTGGCTTACTGTCAGCTATCAATCTATTAAAGCAGCAATTGTAAACCCAGTGAAATCATTAAAGAGTGAATGAGGACAATACGTAAGAAAAAAAAGGGCTCCAATTTTTTGGAGCCCTTTTTTGGTTGAACTAATTCTGTCTAGTTTGTTTTAGCCGGTACTTGAGTTGGAGGAGCAGGCGTTACTCCAAGTTTTTTCAATACAAGGTCTGAGATGTTAAATTTTTCATCGTTATATAAAATAATGTCTCCGCCATTTGTCATTTGAGGACTGAGAATAAATGTATACCCGTTTTCCTTTGCAACTTCTTCAATTGCTTTGGCGATTTTTTTATAGATAGGGTCAAGTAAGTCAGCTTGTTTTTTAGTGTAAGATGATTGAGCATCTTGCTGGAACTTTTGCATGTTTTCTTGCAATGCAGCAAGCTCTCTTTCCTTATCCGATTTAATCGCATCAGGCGTAGTTGCAGGCATACCCTGGTAAGCCTTCAGCTTGGCCTGATAGTCATCATACTTTGCTTTCATCTGGTTCTCTAATTGAGCACCATGAGTTTTTAGTTCGCTTTCGATCTTTTTAGCATCGGGCAATTGGCTCATAATGTAATCCGTTTCGGCATAGCCGATTTTTTGTACCGGGTGATCAGTATTTTGCGCGTTCGCAGTTATCAGCAATCCACAAAAAAGCGCGACTAACAGTGTTCTCAATTTTTAAATTGGTTTATTATTTTACTTTATCATTGGGGTCTCCTAATCCAAGTTCTTCTAAAACAAAATCGGTGTAATCATGCCTAGGGTCTGTATAGATCATCACCAATTCTGCGGCCTTGTCAAAAACAATGGCCAGCCGGTTGGCTTTAGAAACTTTACTTACCGCATCAAACACCTTATCCTGCAAAGGTTTAATCAATTCTTGTTTTTTCAAAAAAAAGAGTCCGCCAAATCCAAAAACCTTTTTTTGGTAATCTTTCAGCTCCGTTTCCTTCTTTTTGATCTCTGCCTGCCGTTCTTGCTTCATTTCCTCTGTTAACAAGACTTGTTCGGCCTGATAAATAGAGTAAAGTCCGTCAACTTTGCGTTGCATCTCCTCTATTTCCTTTTGCCAAGCGGCAGAAAAAGTCTCAATTTCATTCTGTGCTTTGGCATATTCAGGCATTTTGCTAAGAATAAATTCTGAATCGATGTAGCCGAACTTCTGGGCAAATACAAAATTCAGGCCTAGAAAAAACAAAATGCCAATAAGGACAATTTTTTTCTTCATTTTCTAACGGATTTGCTGACCAATAGTAAAGTGGAATTGTGATCCGCTTTTTGCGTTGGCATTGGGCAACGTGTCAAATCCATAAGCCCAGTTCAGTCCAATCAGACCAAATGCTGGCATGAAAATCCGTGCTCCAAAGCCGGCAGAGCGGTAGAGATTAAACGGATTAAAGTCCTGATAATTATTCCAGTTATTACCTGCTTCAGTGAAAACGAACGAATAAACAGTTGCGGATTGGCTAGTAACCACGGGATAACGCAATTCCATTCCAAACTTGTTGTAAACTATACCTCCCTGAATGCCTGTACTTGCAGCTCCATATCGGTCGTAGAGAGGAGGAGTAACGTGATTATCAGGATAGCCTCGCAACCCAATAATATCTTGACCAAGCACGAAGGAGTTGAAACCTCCAGTAAGCCCAGCACCACCCATCAGGAAGCGTTCAAAAGGCCCTGGCCCGCCTATCTTATTATTATAGGTTCCTATGTAACCAAAATGAGCTTTGGTTTCAATTACTAAACTACGTCCGTCTGGCTTCTTACTTCCGAGTACCTTGATATAGAATTTTGAATCGAACATCCACTTGTAGAGTTCAAGCCAATTGTATTTTGTGTCGATGTCTTTGTAGTAGTCTGGAGAACGCCATAAAGAATATGGCGGAGTTAAATTCAAGCTTAACGAAATAGTTGAACCTGTAGTTGGGAACATTGGATTATCAATACTATTTCTCGAAAGCGTGGTATTAAATATGATACTATTTGTTGTGCCTGTTAATGGCAAGGCGCTGGTCACCCCGAAGTAATTATGATAATTATATTGTAGGAATGACAATGAATTAGTCAGGGTGAAATAATTGTCTGGCCATTCTAGTCTTCTACCTAATCCAATTGTAATTCCACTTTGTTTGAGATAAGCACTGCTGGCATCGAAGCTAAGTGAAGTACTGGTTCGTCCACTTGGAATACGTGAAATAGAATGGTTCAAACTTACAGTGAGTGAATTAGGTTTGCGACCTCCAAGCCAAGGTTCAGAAAATGAGATGCTGTAGCTTTGAAAAGATTTTCCATTTGCTTGCATCTGTAGAGACAAACGTTGGCCATCTCCAACCGGAAGAGGACGCCATTTTTTGAAATGAGGCACATTTCGTAATGAGAAGTTATTGAACGAAAGGCCGATGGTTCCAACAAAACCATAATATCCACCCCAACCACCAGAAAGTTGCACCTGATCATTCGATTGTTCTTCTAATTTCCATCCGATATTTACTGTTCCGTTGGCAGGATTAGGTCGAATGTCTTGCTCAATTTTTTGAGGATTAAAATACCCCATCTGAGAAAGTTGCTGTTGCGTACGGATAATGTCGGCCCTCCGGAATTTTTGTCCTGGTATTGTCGTGAGTTCTCTTCGGATAACATGCTCGCTTGTTCTTTCATTTCCAGTAATGGTCACCTGATCGATTATCGCCTGATCTCCTTCAAAGATCCTCATCTCAACATCAATCGAATCCCCAGAAACGGCAACTTCTACTGGCGTCACCCGAAAAAATAGATAACCGTCATCCATGTATAAGCCACTGATGTCGGCTCCTCCTTTTGGGTTGAAAGTGGTTTTACGGTCAATTACCTCCTGACTATAAATATCACCCCGTTTGATATCCAACACTTTATTCAATGTGGTTGCTGAATAGAGATAATTTCCAGTCCATGTGATATTCCGGAAATAATATTTTCTTCCTTCGTAAAGTTTTAACTTCAGGTCGATCGTGCCAAAATTGTGATTTGTTATTGTGTCGGAAATGATCGCAGCATCCCGAAATCCTTGAGCGTTGAGGTAGTCAACTAGCTTCTTTTTATCTTCCTCATATTCGCCTCGTATAAACTTTGAACTTTTAAGCACATTAAGCTTAATATTATCGTTGATGAAAAGTTTTACATCCTTCCAGCTAGTTTGTCGACTTGAATCAAAATACTCTTTTACGTAACGAGGTTTAAAATCGAATAAACTGGATAGCAGGGTACGATGTAATGTTAGACGTGCGCGCTCATGTGTTTTTTTCAACTTCTTTTTCAGCGTGGCAGATGACGTTTTTTCATTGCCTTCGAAAGTAATGTTGTTGATTTTAACTTTTGATTGAACATCAACATCAATTCTCAAGCGCACGCCACCGCGATTGAGTGTGTCTCTTTCCTTAGAGATTTTTACCTGAGTATTAAGAAACCCTTTTTTTACAAAATGTTTTTTTACTGAACTTTCAGCATTTCGGATCATAGCGTCTGTCACAATTTTTCCTCGGATCAGGCGCATGTCTTCTTTTAAGGAAGATTGCTTACTTTGTGAAAGTCCCCGAAAGTAAAAATCGGTGAGCCTCGGACGCTCGGTAAGACGGACTGTCAGGTAGACGTTGGAGCCTTCAATGCGATCGGCCGAAATTGTTACATCGCCTACAAGCCCATGCTTCCAAAGTTTGCGTATAGCAGTTGAAGTTGAGGTTCCCGGTATTTTAATAACATCACCGATTTTCAAGCCGGTAAGGGAAATCATAGCGTTTTTGTCGAGCACATTCAAGCCCACTACCTCGATCCCAGCGATGGTATATTCTGTTGGGCTATTGTAGTTAAGAGTTGAAGACTTTTGCTCTTCGCGAGATACAGCAGGAGTGGTCTTTCTACGAAATTGAGCTTGTACAGTAAAAACAAATCCAATACAAAACGAAATTAACAAAATCCTCTTCATTAGGTTCAGGCAATTGGGGTCAACACTTTTCCGAATCTTCTTTCTCTCTTCTGGTAGGAGCAAATGGCTTCGTACAGATCTTCTTTTCTGAAATCAGGCCAAAGCTTAGGTGTAATATAAAACTCAGTATAGGCGATCTGCCACAATAAAAAATTACTTATTCTCATCTCGCCACTTGTACGTATTAGAAGTTCGGGGTCGGGAATACCGTGGGTTTCTAAATTATCTTCAAATATTTTCTCGTTCACATTTGCAGGGTCAAGGGTCCCGTTTTTTGCCTGCTCGGCAATTTTTCTCGCTGCTTTCACTATCTCCATTCGCCCACTGTAGCTTAATGCTAACAACAGATTAAGCCCAGTGTTATTTTTTGTTGCCTCGACTGCTTCAATCAAATTCATTTGACAAATTTTTGGAAGGCTATCCATCTCTCCGATTATTTTCAACTTCACCTTTTTTTCTAACAGAGAATGAATTTCTTTTTGCAAGGTATTCACCAAAAGTTCCATCAGTCCATCTACTTCTTCTTTTGGCCTACCCCAATTTTCAGTGCTGAAAGCATACAAGGTTAAAAACTTGATACCCAACTCTCCGCAGCCTTCTGTGATTTCCTTAACCGACTGAACCGCATTTCGATGTCCAAAAATGCGTGCTGCGCCTTTTTTTTTGGCCCAACGTCCATTGCCATCCATGATAACGGCAATATGTTGAGGTAAATTGCCGAAGTCTATTTTGTCCCTTAAAGTAGCCACAAGGCTGCAAAAGTAGCCAAATTTTACAATTCAGCATCGGTCTATTTCACCTAAAAGGACGATGATTCTAAAATGGAAAAAGTTTTAAAACTAACGATACGGACTTGATGGACAAGGGATGTCGTAGAACGTGTAAGTAAGGGTAATGCCCGTAAAAAAGTAATTATCGTAATCGTTGGGGTTGCCATATTGATAATTTTTGACGGTTGTATTGCCACCTGAAATGTTATCCAAATAATCGAAGAAAGTTTTTCGGATGCCAATTTCAAATGCGATATAATATTTTGGATTAAGAACGTACTTTACGCCACCTCCAAATGGAATTGACATCTGAACATTGCTGTATGATTTTGTTTTGGCATTATTACCAGAAATCCCAAAGAGTCCTACACCAGCAAATAAGTACGGTGTGAACCGAAGTCTGTGCCTGTCATCTCGCCAATCGAGGAAATGATACTCAAATGTCGATGAGGCCTCTAATAAAAAAATATTGAATGAAGCATTTCGTTTGATGGCTGCTGAGTCGAGAGGATTGTGCTTGTCGCTGGCAGCCAATTGGCCACCGGTAATAGCCACTCGCAAACTGATTACTTTACTAATGTTTGATCTATAGAATACCGTTGCGGCCGGTTTTGATGTCGTGATGTCATAGGTGCGTGTAATGTCTCCAGTATAATTAAATACCCCAAGGCCAAAGCCTACCTCCGATCTTTGAGAAAGTTGGCCGAATGAAGTAGTATTAACTGATAAAATAGCCCCAAGTGATAAAAGAGTTGTATAAAGCCGGGCCTTATACATTATCTGAATTTGGCCCGATGAAAAGTAGCACCGAGGATATACGTGAGTTTAATAGAAGTGACCATGTAAATATCATTTCTCTTTTTGTCACCTCTGATGTTGTCCTTAGTTTCAGCACCATAGCCGCCATTATAGGTGTGATAAGTCTTGAGGTCCCTTCCAACGTAAGTGTAACCAGTAGTAGCACCAGGCAATTCATTTGATCTATAATTCATCGCTTGCGCAAGCTGATTTTTGCCAGTAAATGTCCCCGGAGTTATTCCGTCTGGAGACGGGTCAAATACCCCAAGGTCAACATAGTTTTTGCTCACATCATCTAAATAGTCGGTGAATGTGTACCGAAACCCAATGTCTGTCCAAAGGTCAAATACTTCGTTTAACCTAAAACGTGCGCCAAGGCCAAATGGTATAGCAACCTGCAGTAAACTATATGGTTTAATTCCGTAATTGGCGTCCCCGGGCTTTAATGGTGCATTTTGGCCTTCAGTTCCCAGTGGTTGCAAATTCACCCACTGCCCTGCATAAGGATCAGGGGTTCCATCTAAATATGTCGCAGGTGCCTGAGCTTGAGGGTTGTGCAGAAACGCAGCCACTCCTACAAAAGCATATGGAGTCCATTTCACGCGGCTAATGTAAGTTCCTTCATTCTCGAACAAATCAAAGTAAGCCGTCAGGGAAAGCTCCTTGATTCGATTGCGAAATGACAAGTTCCTAATCTTGTTAAAATTAGCAGATTCATCGCCAGATTTTTTTGCCGATTCTGCATCGGAACCCTTGAGTGTACCATACATAAATTGGCCAACCAAAGTATAGCGTGGCCCAAACCGGTGGAAAAATGAGATTCCAAGCCCGGGCTTAGTAAACGAAATGTCTGTGCTAAACCTACTTGGCAATGGCGATAAATCGCCATAATAATTCAAGGCATTTATGGAAAAACCAATTCCAGAATAAACATGTTCCTTTCCGAAATGCTTCTTTCCTGTAAAACTGGCAATGCGTTTATTATTCTTTTTGATGTTTTTTCGATTGAATTGACCCATCGAATCAGGCGTAAAGACCATGCCCAATATGATTAGAACCAACAGAAATGACAACTTCCTCATAGTGACACAGATTTAGCCAGATAACAAAGGTATAAATTTACTGAATTTATTTTTTTGTTAATTAGCTTTTAGGAGAATAAGTAAGCAGGTCAATGCTGGCACTAATTCCTGATATCCAGACCCCAATTCAATTTTTGGCGAAGAGTTTGAAAATAATGCTGACCGTCTAGTTGCACTAAATTTACTTTGAATCGTTCTTTTTTGATTTTGAGTTTGACGGAGTCATCGATGGTTTCAAACCGGGAATCTAAAGAGACTAAGTATTTTTTGCTGCGTCCTTCAATTTGAAATGTGATTTCGGATTTGTCTGACAGGACAATTGGTCGCGTTCCAAGGTTATGCGGACTTACTGGTGTTATGATAAAACTTTCAGATTCCGGGTATACCAAAGGTCCCCCGCAACTAAGCGAATAACCTGTAGATCCTGTAGGTGTGGAGACAATAATGCCATCGGCCCAATATGAATTTAATAACTGTCCGTCCACATGAACATGAACTGTAATCATGGAAGATGTATCTTTTTTTATAATGGTGAAGTCATTCAATGCATAGTTAAGATTACCAAAAAGTTTAGTTGATGAAATTAACCGGAGCAAAGACCTCGAATCAATTTGATAATTGCCATTAACCAGCGACTCTATTGCTGCCTCTGAATCATCGCGACTATTTATTGCCAAAAATCCAAGTCTGCCTGTATTAATCCCAAGAATTGGCACTTCCGCTTTGCCAATATATGTGACGGACTCAAGCATAGTACCATCTCCACCAAGTGAAAGGAAACAGTCCAGGTTGTTGAGACTCGCATCATGATCAAATGATTTCAACTTATAGTTCGTAAGCCGAGCAGGCTTTACGAGTTTCAGGAATTTGTCGGATACCCAAGTTTCTACATTACGCTGTTTCAAGGCATCCAAGACCTTGATCAAAAACCGAGTAGATTTATCTTGAAAGTCTTTGCCGTGGATGCCGATGCGCATTCGTTTCACGGTTAGATGTCCAGGTATTTTAATAAGAGATCTAGTCGTTCCTGCTCCCCAGAGTTTGATACCGTATTTTCTTGGTATCGACCGATAACCCGATAATTAAAGCGCTCAAGAGTAGCAACGATTCGTGACAAGTCAAGCTGATTTATTTTCAAAGTGATTTTAATCTTCCCCTTGTCCATAGGATCTTCAATCATAATGCTACTTATTACTTTCGCATTATTTTCTTCGACGTACCTACTTATCTCAGCAAGGGAATAGTCAATCAAATCCATTGACAAGACCAATATACCGCCTGGCATTTGCACGGCCGCTGTTTGCGCAAATGAAGCCATGATGTCCTGAACGGTGATCACACCTACATACTTACCTTCGTTGTCAACAACACAAACCATTTGCAATTTGTGGCTGGCAGCAGTTTTTATAATATCATAGAAATGAGACTCTAAACCTACAGTACAATCTTTACCCACCAACTCAAAAGCGCTCAAGTCAGTTTCCATTTCATTGGACTCCAAAATGATTTCTTCTGAAATGAATCCTAAAAGAATTCCCCCATCTACCACCGGTAGATAATTACATCTGAATTCCTCCATCCACACAATCGCTTTGTGCGCATCGTCCGTCACCTTAAGCGGTGGGATCATGTGGTTGATAAGCTCTTCAGCAATCATATCACTTAACTAAAAAGTCTTCAACAATATGGTTGAATTTGTCAGGGTGTTCCATCATGGGAGCATGGCAGCACTTATCAATGAATTTTAATTCTGAATTGGGAATCAGTCGGTTAAATTCATGACCTACCATAGGCGGCGTGATGGTATCGTTTAATCCCCAAACCAGTAAAGTAGGAACCTTAATATTCTGCAATTCTAATGCTAAATTATTTCGTTGGGCCGATTTGGCAATAGCCACTATTCGCATGCATTTTGGAATGCTCTTTGTTGTTTCAAAAACTTCATCAACTAATTCCTTAGAGGCCACATTCGGATCGTAAAAAGTATAGGCCACTCTTTCTCGAATATAATCGTAACTTCCTCTTCGCGGGTAGGAACCTCCCATCGTATTTTCAAACAGACCTGAGCTTCCAGTGAGAACAAGCTTCGCTACTTTGGTTGGATTGTTGAGTGTGTATAAAATCCCTACATGTCCACCTAATGAATTTCCCATGATGATCATGTTGTCAAGGCTCATCATGTCCACAAATTTTTCGGTGAACTCACGCAATCCAACTAATCCTGCTTCTTTGATTGGCATCTCATATATCGGAAGCATCGGGATAACAACTCGCAAATGTTTTGAGTAATGACTTACAACGCGCTCCCAGTTGCTAAGAGCTCCAAATAGCCCGTGAAGTAGCATCAGCACTTGGCCTTGGCCTTCGTCTACATATTTAAATCCTTCTTTTTCGCGTATGCGCAAAGACATGGCTATTTTATTTTCCGATAAGTACGTAAAAAAATCCGAACCTTAGAACTGCCGGAAGGTTTCTTTGAAAAAAGGCAAAAAATTTCCAAAGAATTCTGAGACTGATTTGGCAAATCCTAATGTTTTGGGATAAAGCCAAGATCCTTGAGTCCAACTCTCCGGAAAGGTATAATTCACTTCTACTGCCAGCCAAAAAATAACGCTGGCACCGAAAGCATATTTCATCAGCCCAAGCAACGCACCAGCAAAGGAATCTACCTTTCCGAGAAATGTTTGGTCCATAAGATGTTTAATTCGATTACCAATAAAAATCACCAAGAGGACTACAACAATAAAAATGATAAAGAAAGAGAGGTAGGGAAGAAAATCAGTGTCAGCATTGAAATGTCTATGCAAATAACCTACACCCCACCCTGTAAACTTAAAGCCGATAAGTACTCCGAGAACTAATGCAACAAAAAAAAATAATTCCGCAAGAAACCCGCGCTTATAACCAAAGTAAACTCCCAAGGCAAGCAACAACGTAATTGCAATATCTATTTTGCTCAAAGCGCAAGAAGTTTTTTTACCATTTCCGATATCAATTTGCCATCGGCCTGGCCGGCAAGTTGCTTGGTGGCAACACCCATTACTTTGCCCATGTCCTGTGGTCCTTTAGCGCCAACTTGGGTAATGATATTTTTCACAAAAGCTTCAACTTCGTGTTGCGAAAGTTGCTTCGGGAGATAGCGATTGATGATTTCTAATTGGATAAGTTCACGCTTAGCGAGGTCCTCCCGGTTTTCTTTCTGAAAAATTTCTGCAGACTCTTTTCGTTGCTTGGCTGCTTTCATCAACAATTTATTTTCTGCCTCCGAAGATATTTCCGCACTCACTCCTTTTTCTGTTTCAGCAAGCAAGATCATCGATTTAATGCTTCGCAAAGCTTCCAATTCTTCTTTATTTTTCGCGAGCATTGCCGCTTTGATATCACTGTCAATTTTTAGTTTCAGGCTCATAGCATTTGTACATTTGTTTTGCGAAATTAATACGAACAGAAGAATAATGACACGACTTTCTGTAAACATCAATAAAATTGCCACGTTGCGAAATGCTAGAGGTGGCAATAATCCTAACATTATTCAGGTGGCCAAGGATTGCGAGCGATTTGGTGCGCAGGGAATTACCGTTCATCCAAGACCAGATGAGCGGCATATTCGGTACCGTGATGTCATTGATTTAAAACTAGTCGTGACTACTGAATTTAATATTGAAGGCTATCCTGATAACCGATACATAAAGTTGGTAAGTGAAACCAAACCTGCCCAAGCCACCCTAGTTCCAGACAAACCCGATGCAATTACCTCCAATGCCGGATGGGACACAATTAAACATGAAAAATTTCTAATGGAGGTGATTACTGAATTGAAAAAATGCGGAACACGCGTGTCGGTATTTGTTGATCCAGCCCTAAGAATGGTGGAGGGAGCAAAAAAAGCTGGAGCTGACAGGATTGAACTTTATACAGAACCTTACGCCTCGCAGTATCATCAAAATCCAACAACTGCAGTCAACCCTTATATTGAAGCATCAAATGTTGCTCATCAAATTGGCCTTGGTATTAATGCAGGTCACGATCTAGATCTTTCTAACTTAAAATTCATAAAGAAATCACTTCCCCATTTGGATGAAGTGTCTATTGGGCATGCACTTATTTGTGATTCACTTTACTTAGGGTTGGAAAATACAATCCAACTTTACCTACGTGAATTGAAATAGGCAGTTAATTAAAGCCTGGAAGCCAATGTTGAATTCGACCAAACACCCATGTTCCCAAAAGAGCCGCAAGCAATGTTGCGATTGTGACAATTGTGCCTGATCCAATTTGCGCATACAAAGGTCCCGGACAAGCGCCAGTTAAAGCCCATCCAAAACCAAAAATTATTCCACCAATAATAATTCCCGGATGAAAATGTTTTTTTGGTTTTTCGATTGGGTGACCTTCTAATGTTTTCACTCTAAATTTTGTTAACAAGTAAATTGAGATAGCTCCGATTGGCACGGCGGTCATAAAAATGCCAAACATGTGAAAGCTTTCAAGGCGAAACATTTCCTGAATACGGTACCAGGATATGGCTTCACCTTTAGTAAGAGCCAACCCAAATACAATCCCAACAAATAGATACCCAAGATTCTTCATAGCGAAAGGATGAAAGGAAGCACAAAACGAGAAAATAAAATTCCGCCGACAAAAAAAGAAGCAGTTGCAACGAGCGAAGGCCATTGTAATGCGGACAAACCTAATATACCATGACCTGAAGTGCACCCTTGGGCGTATCGGGTACCAAATCCAACAAAAAAACCTCCAACGATCATTACAATAAATCCTTTTAGTGAAATCAGATTTTCCCAATTATAAATTTCTGTTGGCATCAGACCTGCATGCTGTGACACCCCAATGGACGAAAGATATTCAATGGTCTTTGATGAAATGGCGACGGGATCAGGATTTGCAAAAATTAAACCTCCGATTATTCCACCGAGTAAAAGTCCGCCAGCAAAGAATAAACTCCACAACTCTTTTTTCCAATCGTAACTGAACAAGGGGATTTTAGCGGGCAGGCAGGCAGCACAGATGTGCCTCAATGAGGAAGATATTCCTAAACGTTTGTTGCCCATCCAAAGAAGTAATGGAACGGTAAGTCCAATTACAGGGCCTGCAAGATACCAAGGCCACGGTTTGTATAGTAATTCCATAGACAACGAGAAGGTCAAATCTAGAACAAAATCAAGACTAATTAATTCATTGCTTCTTGTTAAAAATTTGTCAAACTAAGCTGGAACAGATGCCAAAACACATGATTTTGTGATGACTTAGACAAGCTCCCCTTTTCATTTAACTAATTTCAAGATTGCTTCGTTATTTTTGCACTTTCAAAAAACTTGGAACATGGTTTATAAGATTCTGCGCGTTGTAATTCTGCTTTTTGTTGGACTATCAGCTGTTAATGCCCAAATATTGAGTCCAGCAAAGTGGACTACAGAATCTTCCGTTCCTGAAGCCATGACAGGTGATGAAATCACGTTGATCTTTCATGCCATCATAGAAAATAATTGGTATTTGTATTCCTCTGAGTTTCCCTGTGAAGATCCAATCAAAATGACTATCAATTTTCAAGCTGACAAAAGTTATGAATTGGTTGGTGGAATTGTAGCAATCAACCCAATCGATAAGCACGATAAAATTTTTGATTGCGACGTGAAAATTTTTAAGGGCACCGCGGAGTTCCGGCAAAAAATAAAAGTGCTTGCATCTCCATTAAAAATCTCCGGAAGCTACGATTATCAAGTCTGTACAGAACTCACGGGCCAGTGTGTGCCAGGTGAAGGAGATTTTTTATTTGATGAAATAAAGGTAACGGGCGAATCAAAAGTTCAACATTCAAAAGCTAAAATTTTAGAACCAAATCAAGTCACTTTAAAATCTTCAAGCTCCAAATCGTCCAACGCTAAAGATTCTACCATCGATCAGAGTCAAGAATCAAACAGCCAAAACTTAACTACCGTCAACGGCCCGCAACTTGATCCCACTTTAGTTCAGCAAGATCCAAAAGGGAAATCTCTTTGGGGATTTTTTCTCCTGGCTTTTTTTGCCGGGCTTGCCGCCTTGCTCACTCCTTGTGTGTTTCCGATGATCCCAATGACCGTAAGTTTCTTTACTGGCCGGGGAAATAAATTCCAAGCATTGATGTATGGACTATCAATTGTAGTTATCTACACCATAATTGGTGCTGCACTTGCACCTTTGATGGGCCCAGAGACAGCCAACCACCTCTCAACGGAATGGCTTCCAAACTTGATTTTCTTTTCCGTATTTATAGTGTTCGGACTTTCATTTTTAGGATTATTTGAAATCACTTTACCCGGTACGTTTATCAACAAAGTCGATCAGCGAGCTGAGAAGGGTGGATTGACCGGAGTTTTCTTTATGGCATTTACCCTGGTGTTGGTTTCATTTTCGTGTACTGGTCCATTGGTTGGAAGTATCCTGGTATCATCGGCAGGAGGTGAATTTTTGAAACCAATCATTGGCATGTTTGCTTTTTCGATGGCGTTCGCAATTCCTTTTACACTTTTTGCATTTTTTCCAAACTGGTTGAAGTCACTGCCAAAGTCAGGTGGGTGGCTTAACACAGTAAAAGTTGTTTTGGGATTCATTGAAATTGCGCTTGCATTTAAGTTTTTAAGTATAGCAGATCAGGCTTTCCATTGGCATATTCTTGATCGCGAAGTAAACCTTGCGATTTGGATTGTAATTGCAATTTTAATCGGAGTCTATTTGATGAAAGGATTTCGTTTACCTGGCGATACAGGTAAAGATGCTGAAGATAAAACTGTAAGTGTGCTCCGAATTTCTTTGTCGATCATAATTTTCACATTTGTTGTTTATTTAATTCCCGGAATGTGGGGAGCACCGCTAAAAGTATTGGCAGGATACCTTCCTCCAATGGCCACACATGATTTTGATCTGCTTGCGGTGAATAGGAAAGACAATCCAAATGAAATTTGTGATGCGCCAAAGTATTCCGACTTTTTACATCTACCGCATGGTCTAAATGGGTATTTCGATTATAAACAGGCTATAGCCTGCGCAAGGCAACAGCATAAGCCTTTGTTTATCGATTTCACAGGTCATGGTTGTACCAATTGCAGAGAAATGGAGGCACGTGTCTGGAGTGATCCTCAAGTATTGAAAAGACTAAAAGAAGATTTTGTTGTGGTTGCTTTGTACGTGGATGACAAGACGGAATTGCCAGAAAGTGATTGGTACGCATCAAAGTATGACAAGAAGATTAAGAAGACTATTGGTAAGCAAAATGCAGATTTGCAAATAGCGAATCTGAATAATAATGCTCAACCATTTTATGTTTTGGTTGGCAATGATGAGCGAGTACTTGTTTCTCCCAAACCTTACGATCTAAGTGTTGAAAATTTTG
>Ga0207112_1143_pt1 | contig 17359 bp, 12 predicted proteins | sample Alteio_BWMinHeat_72_FD_153549 | JGI IMG/M metagenome (GOLD analysis project Ga0207112, IMG submission 153549) | Enriched cells from forest soil in Barre Woods Harvard Forest LTER site, Petersham, Massachusetts, United States -... | ecosystem: Environmental > Terrestrial > Soil > Temperate forest >...
GGTAATTGCTAAGCTACCAGCAAAAGAAGAACCGAAAAAAGAAGAACCGAAAAAAGAAGAGCCCAAGATAGAGGAGCCAAAAAAACTTATTCAACCTTTAAAATATTTACTGACAGTGGTTGATGCGGCAACCAAAGCTCCACTGGATGCCAAAGTACGTATGCAGGGCTTAAAAGACAAGGTAGTAGTAGGCTCGACAGATAAGGGTCAGGGCACTATAGAATTTAATATCACCGCTACGGCACCAAAGGATTATCGAATAACGGTGGAGCGTGAGGGATATATTTTTCAAACTATTTCGGAGAAAGTTGCAGGAGCTTCAACCGATGCAAGAACGATCAACAAAACGATTGAACTGCGCAAGCTTGTAGTGGGTGCCGTTTCAATTTTGCGTAATATCTATTTTGATTTTGAAAAAGCTACATTTCGTACAGAGAGCTACAGTGAGTTGAACAAACTGGAGACGATGATGAAGCAAAATCAAAACCTTCAGGTAGAAATTTCAGGACATACTGATTTCGTTGGCTCAAAAAAGTACAATAAAACTCTTTCGTTGAAAAGAGCTGCAGCGGTTAAGAACTTCCTTGTTTCCAAAGGCGTTGACACACGAAGGATTAAAACGGTGGGGCATGGCGAAGAAAAGCCGCTGGCCAGCAATGATGATGAAAAAGAAGGCCGATCACTTAATCGGAGAGTAGAGTTCAAAGTACTGGGAAATTAAAACCTGCCTTTATTCAGCCGTTCACCAATCAAAGCTTCTCTTATCTTTGTAAAAAAAACGACTTGACCGTAGTTCCTTATAAAAATGATGTAGCCACCAAGAAAGTGCAAGTGGCTAAAATGTTTGATGCCATCAGTGGCAAATACGATTTCCTAAATCACTTCTTAAGTTTAGGTATCGATATCCGATGGAGAAAGAAAGCCATTCGCCTGCTCGCTGATTCTAAACCAAGATTTATCCTCGATGTAGCCACAGGCACTGGTGATTTTGCCATTGAAGCTTTGAAATTAAAGCCTGAAAAAATAATCGGAGTGGATATTTCAGAAGGCATGCTGGAAATGGGTAAGAAAAAAATAAGAGACAGTCACTCCGATTCAATTGTTGAGCTAATGACGGCTGATTCAGAAAATCTACCCTTTGAGGAAAATAAATTTGATGCTGTGATCGTTGCATTTGGTGTGCGCAACTTTGAAAATCTTGAAATAGGCCTTGGTGAAATGTTGAGAGTTATGAAACCCGGCGGACGAGTGGTGGTACTTGAATTTTCAAAGCCTATGGTTTTTCCAATGAAACAGTTGTACTCTTTTTACTTTAAATATATTCTGCCAAAAATTGGGCAGCTATTTTCTCACGATTCTTCAGCTTACACCTATCTTCCTGAATCGGTTCAGGCTTTTCCGGATGGGAACGATTTTCTCTCCATACTTTCAAAACTTGGGTATAAAAACGCAACATGCCAATCGCTGACATTTGGGATAAGTTCGCTCTATACGGCTACAAAATAGGATTATCCTGTTTGTTGCTCGCGATGCTTCCTCAACAAGGGCAAGCACAGTTGTTTCGTTGGACCAGGCAGCACAATCCTGATTATGATAAGAAACTGATTACGTATGGTTTTAGTATTGGCATACATACTTCCTCTTATCAGGTTAAGTATTCAAATAAGTTTGTTTCGAAGCCTTATGATACCGTGCATTCTGTGCAGGCTGTTTTTCTTCCAGGTTTCTCTTTGGGTTTTTTAGTGAACTACAGAATCAGTGAATTTCTTGATTTAAGGCTGATGCCAAAAGCTGGCTTCTATTCGCATAAGCTGTATTATTATTATACAAATGCACCAACGCAATCACAGTTGGTGGAGACTACGCTGGTTGAATTTCCATTACTTTTAAAATACAAATCGGTGCGGAGAGGCAATGTGCGAATGTATATGATAGGAGGCATTACGCCTGCCTTTGAGGCATCGGGCAAGAATGACATCGGTAATTCGTCAGCCGGAATTTCCATTCAGAAAAGGAATTTGAGTTTGGATGCGGGGATGGGTTTTGATTTTTACTTTCCGTTGTTTAAGCTTTCGCAGGAGATTCGTTTTTCGAGGGGTATTGTTAACATGCTTGGTTCGCAACATACAATCTACCAGGATCCGATCAGCCGGTTGAACACTAATACTATTTCCGTTTATTTTATTTTCCAGTAACTTATCTTTCAGCTATAACTATGGACAAACGAATAGCCTTTATAACAGGTGCTACTTCTGGTATTGGCGAAGCCACGGTGCAATTGCTGGCTAAAAATAACTTCAAATTGATTCTTTGTGGACGTAGAAAAGATCGGTTGAAATCGCTTTTAAAATCACTATCGACAATCACAGAAGTAACAACTTTAAGTTTTGATGTCCGAAACAACAAAGAGGTGATAAACTGTATAAATTCTTTGCCTCAGGAATGGAAAAAAATTGATGTACTGATAAATAATGCTGGCAATGCCCATGGGCTTTCAGCCATTCAAGACGGAGTCGTGAACGATTGGGATGCGATGATGGATATTAATGTGAAGGGCCTGCTGTATGTTTCAAAAGAGATCATGCCAGGAATGATTGAGCGGAAGCACGGTCATATTGTAAACATTGGTTCCATTGCAGGAAAGGAAGTATATCCCAATGGGAATGTTTATTGTGCAAGCAAATTTGCCGTAGATGCCATCACACAAGGAATGAGACTCGATTTGAATCCTCACGGAATCAAAGTGACTGGCATACATCCAGGAATGGTGGAAACGGAGTTTGCTTTAGTACGATTCAAAGGTGATGAAGAAAGAGCCAAAAATGTATATAAAGGATTGCAGCCATTAAAGCCGGAGGATATTGCCGACATTATTTTATTTACTCTTACAAGACCCGACCATGTAGTGTTAGCTGATATGATTGTCTTTCCAAAAGCTCAAGGAAGTGCGACAGTTGTGAGAAGGGAAGCTTAGGTTAAAACTATTTCTTTATTGGGTTCATCTTAACCTAAATTTGTATATGAAAAGAATATTCACACTTCTAGTGATCAGCTTAATTGCTTTTTCTGTAAAAGCCCAGGAGACCATGCAGCAGATAATGGAAAAACGGGCTAGGGAAATGCATCGCGTAATTTGTCTTTCTGACAAAGAACAATGGAGAAAATTTATCAAAGAGAATTATACTCAGGCGCTGATTGATAAGCCAATGAGAACGCAGATTTCCAAGAATGATGATGCCGGTACAACCTCGGAGAAAAAAGAAATTGGAAATAATCTTGAAGCGAAAGTCGGTATGTTCGAACGCATGCACAACGACTTTGGAGGAAGCAAGATTTCTTCAATCAAAACAGAAGGAGATAAACTCGTGATGGCATTAACCAACGCGGAATTAAGCGGAGCCTTTACACTCAAATTCTCACCAACCAAACCCCACCTCATCGACGGAGTAGGAGTTCAAGCCGAAGCAGGAAACCACTAACCGGTTTCCGGTCACCGGTTACTGGTCTCAGGAAACCGGCAACCCCTTAGAACGTGTGCGCGAGATTAAAAAAGAATTGCTGGTCTTCTTTTGACCAGGCATAATCGAAACGCAAGATCGTATTCACATTCCAGGCGACGCGTAAGCCAAGACCCTCAGAGTATTTCATCTGACTGAAGTCAAAACTTGACAAGTTGTCGTACACGCCTCCAACATCAAAGAATGGAACTGCGCTGAAAGCAAATTGCTGATTAAACATTTTTGCTTTTGCAAAGCGCCAGCGTAATTCAAAGTTATTGAAGTCCATCAATCGTCCTACAAAGCGGCTAATCTTGTAACCTCTCAAAGTTCTCGCGCCACCCAGTCCTTCGATATCACCTTCCTGGCTCCACTGATCCTGGTATTCAAAGAAGGGCGCGTCGCCGCTGATGTAGCCCATTCCCAGTCGGCCGGCGAAGACCAATTTAGAAAAGACAGACGGCAATATACTTTGGTACCAGTTTGCATGCGCATAGATTTTATTAAAATTATAATCTGAACCGAGCGACTTGGATGACACCTCATCCGTTAACTCCAAAAATAATCCGCTGCTTGGGTCTGGCTCAAGATCACGAGTATCATAGGCAAGACCGAATTGCGCAATAGTGATGAAATTGTTTCTTAATCCTTTCACTAATCCTGCATCGCTTTGAGTTTTAAGAAGGGAATTTCCCTGGAAAGTAGTATAGTTAAGTTGCGCGACCTCAAAACCAATAAGTGTACCAACCTTATCACCAAAAAAGGAACGCTCGACACTTACGTTGATTACACCTTCTTTTTTATAATAGTTATGATAGAATTCATTTGGCCCTACAAGACCATTTTTTTCATAATCCTGCCAACGTGCATTGGTTACCGGGGTTTTAGTACTGTCAGGCAAACCGGTTCCTTCATTCACCGGATAATAAGTGAGCCCTTTTAATGACTCCTGAGGTGTCAGTCCGAAAAACAGGAGATTGGGGTTGGCCTCATAACCCCCCTCGACCCGCAGACGCCATTTGGTATTAAAGATGTAAGGCACATCCAACTTGAGAAAGAATTCTTTTTGCTCTTTGGTGGTAACAAAAACAACAAAGTCAAGCTTAGCACGATAAGCAGTATAGTTGAAGAAGGGATCATTACGATGCCCATTAAAATACAAGGACCCTTCCCCTCCAATTCCAAATCCGTTTACAGGATCGGAACTGATATCAGGATTACCCGTTACATATAAACCCTCTTTTTTGTCGGCGAGGTCTTCATCGGACAGCCTCTTTTCATCGGCAATAGCGAACGGCAGTTTTAATGTGTCTTTCTTCCGATCCTGCTTCTGATCTTGTGAGAATCCTTTTAGACTCACTATCAGCAGCGAAAGGACAAAAACAGAGGCGAACCGGGGTAGTAGAATAACTCTCATTTGTTTTAGTTAAGTCGTATTATTTTATAACTGCTTAGACAAAGAAAGCAGTCATTTATTCCCCAACGGACTCCATTAAATGAAAAAATCATTAAGTTTTCCTGTGCAAATTACTTCAAAAGATTAGGCTCTCAATAGAAATGACCAGCGGTTTTTATTCTATTTGGCGTTGCTTTTTACAGTGCGATCGATTTCGGAAAGGAGCCCGTCGGCATAATTATCCAAGGTGAGTTCCCAAAACATGATGCCCTGTAAACCCTGATCCATTGCATATTTGGTTTTAAGCTGAATTGATCGCTTATCATCATAAGTTGCAAAAAGCTTTTTAGATTCATTATACATGTAGGGTGATTGGGTGGTGTTGTCCCAGAAATATTGAAACCCATTTTCAGGCAACAGTTCCATATTAAAATTTTTATAATTAACACCCATTTTGAATTTGCCAGGTTGATAAAGGCCATTGCCAGCCGAAGGAACGTTCTCCCATACTCTGGCATAGAAAGCCGCGCCTATTACTAATTTGTTTTTAGGAACTCCTTTTTTAACAAGGTATTGCACAGCATAGTCGGTGGACTCGGTGGTTTTATCCGATGAGTATAAAGGAGTATGGTGACCAGTAACCGTGGAATAGCCATTTACCAGATCATAGGTCATCATGTTCACACGATCGACCAATGGCATTACAGCCGACCAATCAACTGATTCTTCTAAGAATTTTTTAAATCCACCTGCTGCAAAACTGATATCTTTTAGTGGTCCAAGTTCTTTACGCAAACTCTTAATCAGTTCTGTGAAATTCTCTCGATCTGCAAGTTTATACGCGTGGCCAGGGTAACCTTCGATACTCGGATATTCCCAGTCAAGGTCGATCCCATCGGTATGAAACTGGTCGGATAAGTGCACTACTGACTTTGAAAATTCCGTTCTTCCGGTCTTCGTTGAAAACACATCAGAACAAGGTGCGCAGCCACCCCAGCCACCCAACGAAAGGATAACTTTGAGCTCAGGGTTTCTTTTTTTCAGGTCCACCAATTTTGTAATGGTGATGGAGTCAGCCTGTGAATCCACTTGCAACCGATTGGCCTTGAGATGACAAAAGCTAAAAATTACCTGTGATAATTTTTCAACGGGGATTTCATTCACTTGATCCGCCTTTCCTGAAAAATAGCCGATTACTTTTATGGGTTTGCTTTGTGCGCAAGTTTGAAGTGCAACCAGAAGACTAAGAATTGATAATAAGAGTATTTTAATTTTCATATTCAATCGTGTTAATTATTCATTGGGGATTTGTAAAGGTATTCTGTTGGAACGAAACTTTACAAAAAAATAAAAAAAGCAACCAGTAGCCGGTTTCCCTTAGATGGTGTTAGCTTTTGAATCGGGAGATTGGGTTTCCAATTTCAGGTTTCAAGGTTCACTCGCACGGAAGGACCAACTAAAAGTTAGAATGGAGAATTGATTGCAGCCGGCAACCGGTAGTGAGTAGAGTCTTTGGGATATGAGTTGGACTTGGGACTTGCCAGTTGACAGTATCCGGTTGCCAGTTTGTGTCGTCCTAAAATAAGTTTACTTTGTGCGTAAACTTATTCTAAGACCAGACACTTTACTTACCATCCAATTGTTGAAGGTATTTTTCTGAATTTGCCCGGGTTGCTGCAGGAGGGTTCATAGTTAGGGACTTCTTAAAATTTTTGATTGCGTTGGGTTTGTCTCCTTTTATTGCATAGGCTTCGCCCAGACTGTCGAATGCGTTGGCACTTTTCGGATTACGCTGGGTATTAATTGTTAAGACTTCAATAGCCTTGTCGTTTTGTCCTTGATTAAGTAGTTGGTAGCCATAATTATTGATTTCTACTTCGTTTCCGTTGGCGATGGCTTCGTTCATGATCTGATCCGCTTCGGCTGTCTTGCCTTGTTTTCTTAAGATACCAGATTTAATATTTCTGAAGGCAAACGTCTGGCTGGTTTGAAGCGCCTGATCAATCCAGGCAAGTCCTTTATCAAGGTTGATATTATTTTGAAGGGCATAATTCGCGGCACTGGAGAAGCCGAATGGAGTAAACCCGGTGGTGCTTTTTAATTCCTCTGCGGCATTGGCCATCACAATTTCATCAACAGCAAATTCAATTGTTACCGGAAATTGTTTTTTCTCCCAATTGAGGACTAGCTCGCCGGAAGTTTTTGTCAGATTAGTAAAATCGTAAGTCAGTAATTCAGTGTTAGGAATTGACCGGACTGTAATTTTAGCGCGTAGTTGATCCTGACTTGCATTGTAAAAGAAACTGCCCCAAGAGCGATAATCCTTTGAAAGGATCACTTCACCAGAGTCATCTGCATTGATTACAAAGAACAAACCGTAGATTCCAGCGGGGACAAGCTGTCCTGCTATCTTAGCCGGATGAGAAAATTCAATTGTAGTATTCTCATTGGCACCAGCACGCCATGGAGCAGAATTGCCAGCGCCAAATGCTTGCACATTCCATCCATAAGGAACAAGCTTACCCCATACTTCACGTCCCTTAACAGACGGCCGCGAATATTTTATTGTAACTGTCGAAATACCTATGGTTTGTGAAACTTTAGCCGCAGGACTTGCTGTGCGTGGTGTTGTTACTTGAGCCCTGGAATGAGCTGATACAAATACTCCTAACAATACGATTGCGAATTTAATTGATATTGGTTTTTTCATTTTGGCTGGGATTAGACTAGAACTTTTACGATAGCCGATCAAAAAGGTCTTTATCCAATTGCAAAATACACCTGCTTGGAGGAGAATAGGAGTAGTAGCCTGTAACCGGCAACCGGCAACAGTCATAGTTAAGAGATTTTATTACATTTATCAGCCAACTTAACAAACGATTATTACCAAATAAAGGGAACCACTTATGAGTATTAAAAGAAGAGATTTCATCCGCCTTTCAACGGGTAGCGCTGTTGCGGGCACTGCAATATTAACAGGTGTGACTTCTTGTGCAGCTCCAGCTCCACAAGTTTCTACATCACCAATGGACCAATTGAAGTCCATGACAGATAATATTGTTCCCATCTCGGTTAAAGAGCGTGAAGCTCGTATTGAAAAAGCCCAGCGATTGATGGCTGAAAATAAAATTGAAGCGTTGCTTTTAGACGCCGGAACATCCATGAAATATTTCACCGGTGTAAGTTGGTGGCCTAGTGAGCGTACGATGGCAGCGATCATTCCTGCAAAAGGTGAAGTAAAATATGTCAGCCCGGCCTTTGAAGCTGATCGGCTTCGGCAACTCATTAAAATTGGTAAAGACGTCAGGACATGGGAAGAGCATGAAAGTCCCTATCAGCAAATTGCCAATGCTTTTAAGGATTTCGGAATTCGAAATGGAAATATTGGCATTGAGGAACGTCTGCGCTTTTTTTTGTTTGATGGCGTACGTAAAGAAGCGTCTCATCTTAATTATGTCAGTGGAGATCCGGTAAGCATTCCTTGCAGACTGATTAAATCACCAGCAGAAATTGCTTTGATGCAACGTGCCAACGATATTACTATCGAAGCGCATAAAACAATGGTGGCTCTCCTTCATGAAGGAATGACTCCTAGTGAATTTTCAAAACTGGCCGAAGACGCACATGCGAAACTTGGCGCCAATGGAGGGACTAGTGCCAATTTCGGAGAAGCCTCTGCCTATCCTCATGGCAGCATTGAACCTCAGAAATTAAAGAAAGGTGATATCGTATTGATGGATGGCGGATGCAGTGTTGGTGGATATTCTTCCGACATCAGTCGCACCGTGGTGTTTGGAGCTGAGCCAACCAAACGCCAACGCGAGATTTGGGACTTGGAAAAGAAATCACAGGCGGCTGGCTTCGCAGCTGCCAAACTTGGCGATCCTTGCGAGAATGTTGATATCGCGGCAAGAAAAGTGTTGGTTGATGCAGGCTTTGGGCCGGGATATAAGGTTCCAGGGTGTCCACATCGTACGGGTCATGGCATTGGCATGGATGGACATGAGTGGGGAAACATGGTGTTGGGGAATAAGCTGCCGCTCCAGGCCGGCATGTGTTTTAGCATTGAACCAACCATCTCTATTTATGGAGAATTTGGTATCCGCCTTGAAGATTGTGTTTACATGACGGACCAGGGGCCGAAGTGGTTTTCTCTGCCGAGTGCATCGATAGACAAACCTTTTGCATAATAGTGGTTATTAGTTAATAATAATGAGGCGTCTGCGCTGACGGACTTGTTGCACTACTTCAGCAGGCAAGCGCACGCTGCCGATTTTCATTGTCCTTGGACTTTAAGCTCTAACACATCAGAACTGGCAAGGTTTCTTATTTACTTCTAAGAAGTATTGCCAGTCACCGTTGAATAAGTACAACGAACGATCTGAAACAATCCCAAAAAATATTTTAGGTTGCTTTATTCGTGTGGTTGCTGGTTTTTTTTGAAAGCATCCTAATTATGTCTTCCGCTGCAACTGTTGTAAGAATCACACCAAGAACGTACAGCGCTAATGTATCGCTCGAAAAACAGAAGTACACCTCATAAATCTCGACTATTATTCCTACCCAAATAAATAATGGTAAGGAAATTGTTTTCGCTCTCAATTCTGTCCAACCACTGTAAAAAAGATAACTTGCTAAAAAGAGTGAAGGAAAAAAGTTTAGGAAGAGTCTCTCTATTTCCAGACCGCCTGTGTTAATGCCAATTATAAGAGATGGAACAAGCCCTAGGAGAGTATAAAGGAAGATGGAGATTGATAAAATAATTTTAAGAAGTCCGAAGAAACCTTTAATCATTCTGGTTTTGATATCAGTGGTAGGGAACGTATTTATAGTCATCTAAATCGCCAAAACCAAAGCTTCCGGTCAATTCGCCATCAGCTTAAGTGTCCGTCAGGTCTTTCGACCTGACACCATCTTGTTGTTGTTGGCTGCAAATGCATTTACTTAATTCAATCTCTTTCATTCAAAGCCTAGTCCAAATTTTATGACACAAATTAGTACTTGTGATCGGAATTAATTTTGTAGAACCAATTTCAAAATTTTTGTCACTTTGGTTGTGATTGCTGCACAATGGAATGATATATGAATCACTATCCGAAGAGCCAACTTTCCGGACATGTGCGCCAACTAACCCCTCCGTCCCTTTACAATTCGTAATGGAACACTTTGAAGCGGCTGAATGGGTGATGTTAACCCAATGTGCGATCCAGCTATCGCAGCAGGTACATTTATCATCAGTGGCTTCCAGTATGTTCTTAACGATCATCGATGTTAATTGTTAAGTCAGCAATAAAAGAAAAAGATAACATATCTGCATCCCCAAAAAGTAGTAATTGTTTTAAGGGATGACCTAATTTATTAACCAAACACCAATAATGATTATTGCGTTTCTAACTAGCATTTTTTATGTTCATTGACGACCACTGAAATGTACCGCCTTTGCATAGGTGGGACACGTGCGGATAGAACATGAACTAAGAATGAACACAAGCAATAATAGGGCAATAGTGGCGATAAGTAGTTTAGCTTTCATGGTTGTAGAATTAGAAAATGTTTAAAAAATCAAGATAAGTCACGATGTAACCCTTATTACTTTTGGTGGGATCGATAGGGTGTGCATTCAAGTTTGTTAGGGAATGTTTCGCGAGGCAAGGAGTAATATTTTAAGGCTGCAAAATTATGTATCTGCGTTTTCGAAATAATTCAATTGTACGTGATTTTCTTACATCATAGTAAGATCAGTATTAATACGTAGGTAGTCATCCTGATTCATTGCATGACTTTCGGGCCTATCTTTGCCGCCTTCAGATTATGATTCATTCGTTTGTAAAAAGCCCGGGTTTTTGGGAACATCCCGTTCCGTCCATTTTAGTAAGCAAAGGCTCGAAGGAAATTATTTGCATTAATACAGCCGCCAAGAAATTATTTGGAGGAAAAAAAACTTTGTGGACCAGGAAAGGTGTGACAGAATTCTTCCCGGATATCAACTTGAAGCACAAGCGTTCGAAATTAGATTTCACGTGTAAGGGAAGATCCAAAACTGTTTCGGTGTCTTCGTCAAAGTTGAAGCTTGCTGATGCCTCCTATTATTTGATAGCCATTAGCGAGCCATCCGAAAATGGCGATTTAAGGAGCGTGTCGCATGCGGCTAAACAAACTGAAAAAATCGCAGAGGGGACGGAACTTTCGAACACGATCATCAATAGTTTGCCAGGTGTTTTTTATCTTTTTGATGAAACCGGAAAATTCCTCCGATGGAACCAAAACTTTGAAAAAGTAACTGGTTACTCAGGCCCTGAAATAAGCAACATGCTCCCTACTGATTTTTTTGAGGAAGGCGCAGAAAGGGAACTTATCTACCAAAGGATTGGAAAAGTATTTATTGATGGTGAGGCCGATGCGGAGGCTAATTTCCTGACTAAGACGAAGAGCAAGGTACCGTATTATTTTACAGGAAAACTGATCAACTATGAGGGCAAGCATTGCCTTATTGGAATGGGTATCGATGCGACTCGAAGTCGAAACGCAGAGCGCTTGATTAAAGAATCTGAGAATGACCTTCGTGCTGTACTCAATTCATCCACTGACGCTACCTATTTCATTGATCTTCGGGGAAAAATCAGATTAGTGAATGCTGCGGCTATAACAACGGCCTATGTCTTAACCAAACGCAAAATTTCTATTGGAGATTCCTTTTTTGATCTGTTACCTGAGCAATGGAAAGAAAGCTTCCTGTCTAACTTTCAAAGAGTATTGAATGGCGAAATGTTTGAGTTTGAAAGGGAGGTACGGATCGATAATGGAAAACTGATGTGGTTTCTTGTCAGGTACTTACCGGTCAGAGATGATCAAAATAAAATAATCGGTGTGTCAAATGCGGCAACTGACATCACCATGCGAAAGGTTGCCGAGCGGGCGCTCATAGAAAGTGAGGAACGTTTTAAACTTCTATACCACGAGACACCTGCTATGATGCACTCCATAGACACTGCTGGAAGATTGATAAGGGTAAGCGACTATTGGCTGCAGAAGATGGGTTACTCAAGAGACGAAGTGTTAAACAAACCAGTCACTGATTTTTTTACCAAAGGGTCAGCAAACAAAGCTATCAACGAAGGTCTTCCAAAATTTTTTGCAACCGGAAAAACAATAAATGAAGTTTATGATTTAATTACCAAAGGGGGTAAAATATTAAATACACTCCTATCATCAAATGCGGAACGGGATGCGCAAGGGCGCATCGTTAATTCAATGGCAGTGATAACCGATATCACTGAACTGAAAAAGTTGGAGAAAGAAGTAGAAAAACTTGCGATGATCGCTCGTCACACAAGCAACGCTGTGGTACTTACCGACCCCGACGTTAATATCGTTTGGGTTAATGAAGGGTTTAAAAGAATAACAGAGTATTCCCATGATGAAGTCATTGGGAAGAACCCGCGCGAAATTTTACAAGGTCCTGAAACGGATACGAGCATCAACAAAAAAGTTCGCAGTCTCCTCAATGCTCAACAACCGGCGCGTTTTGAAATTCTTAATTATACTAAGTCAGGAAGGAAATATTGGCTTGACATTGAAATACAACCCATATTTAATGAACAAGGACAACTGGTTAATTTCATGGCCATTGAGCTCGATATCACGGAACAGAAATTAGCTCAACTGGAGCTTCAACGACTGCATGATGAACTCAACGCGGTGCAAAATGCCTCTACAGACGTGTCCATTTTTCTTGACAACGAGTACCGTATTCGGGTCTTCAACAAAACAGCACAAGAATTCATCTTACGGGTATTTGGAAAGCACGTCGCCCAAGGAGACGATATGCTTGACTACATTCCGCTCCCGCTCCGACATGATTTTAAAACGAATGTGGAAAGGGCGAAAGCCGGGGATTTAATTGATAAAGAACGTGAAGTGAGATTTTCGAGGGAGTGTGCACAATGGGCCCATATCAAATATACTCCCGTTAAGGATAACTCAGGATGCGTCATCGGGGTATCCTTTAACGCCACCGACATTACCGATCGCAAAATATCCGACCAGAAGTTGAAAGAAAGTGAAGAATTCTTGCGCTCCATCATTGATACTGAGCCAAGTTGCGTCAAGATTCTGAATGGCGATGGGGAATTGCTCGAAATGAATGCATCGGGTCTGAAAATGATCGAGGCAGAAAGCCTTGAGCAAGTTATCGGGCAAAAAGTTTTAAACTTAGTGGATGAACCATTCAGAAACCAATTCACTGAATTAACCAGGTCTGTGGTTAAGGGTGGCACTGGAACCATGCAGTTTTCTATTACTGGCCTGCGGGGAACAAAAAGTTGGTTGGAGACTCGTGCTGTACCCCTGAGGAATGAAAAAACAAATCAAAATTATTTATTAGGAATCACGCAGGATATCACCGAAAGAAAAAATTCGGAGGAGGCGTTGTTGGCAAGCAATAAGGAGAAAGATCTTCTTATTAAGGAGATCCACCACCGAGTAAAGAACAATCTACAATTGATTTCATCGATCATCTATATTAAGATGAGAAGTGTTAATTTTAGCGAGTTTAGGGATTTTTTGGAAGACACTCGTCAGAAGATTCGTTCAATAGCATTGATCCATGAACGATTGTTACAGACTGGGTCAGTAAATCAGGTGAACGCCCTTGACTATCTGGGAAAACTTGTTTTCGATTTGCAAATGACTAACAAGAGACATGATCTTGACATCCAGATCAGGTCAGACATAGATTCAGAAAATATGAATCTAGACATCGCGATTTATTGCGGATTGATCATCAACGAATTGGTTACGAATTCGATGAAACACGCATTTGATGGTCGAAGTCAAGGCGTGATAAGTGTTCAATTACATCAGCAAGAAAATAGCCATCTGCTTGTGGTGAGCAACAATGGCAGCTCCCTTCCTAAGGACGTTGTCCCTGGAAAGTCTGAATCATTTGGGATGCAAATGTTAGAGATATTTGTTAAGCAATTGAACGGTAAAATGGAAATCGAACGACGGGATGGCACATCGTTCAATATAAGCTTTTAATCAGTCACAATCATCTTCATGCGTCTTTGAAATCCCGCTACCGAAGTTTAAAAAAAATTGCTCTTTGAATTCATTTAATGCTTAACTTAATAACTTACCGCATCTAATGTCAAAGGCCAGTATTTTAATTGTTGAAGATTCATTCATTGTAGCCTATCATCTGCAGACAACATTAGAAAGCGAGGGGTATGAAGTGATGGGACAGTGTGATGCCGGTGAAGCGGCAATAAAATTTGTAGCCTCGCGAAGGCCTGACCTGGTATTGATGGATATCATGTTGAATGGTAAGATGGACGGCATTGAGGCAGCGGCAATTTTGAAATTAGAATTCAATGTGCCCGTGATATATATCACTGCCTTGACAGATAAGGATACCATCGGACGGGCAAAAGTTACGGAGCCTTATGGCTTTCTTACCAAGCCATTTGAGGATCGTGAAATCTTTACGGTCATCGAGATGGCCCTGTACAAACATGACATTGAATCCCGGTTAAAGCAAAGCGAGGAGAAATATTTCAGGACCATTAACTCCATAAGTGATGCCGTTATTGCTATCGATAAATATTTTAATATTTCGTATATGAATCCAAGCGGTTCCGAAATTACCGGCTGGGCTGCGGATGACGCTGTTGGCAATCCAGTAATCTCCATCCTCAATTTACGAAGTGAAAAAACCGATGAAGTAAATATTAATCCGATACAATGCGCCATCGGTTTTGGAAATGTAAACCGAATGCCTGAAGATTTGATTCTATGTGCCAGAAACGGGAGGGAATTGCCAATTGGTGAGAGTAGCCTTAGTCCTTTGCTGGATAAGAGGGGAAATTTTGTTGGGCTGATTATTGTGTTTAAAGACATGACGGAAAAGAAGCAGCATCAAAAATTGGTTGAAGAGATGGACCGGCATCGTAAAATGGCAATGATCGAAGGCCAGGAAAAAGAGAGGGCACGCATAGCTAAAGACTTGCATGATGGATTGGGGCAGATGCTAAATGCTATTAAAATGAATGCAGGATTAATTGTTGCGGATTCTGGTGAAGCCAGTAATTTATCCCGATTGTTGAATGAAGCGATCCTGGAATCCGTGAGAATTTCCGAAAATTTGCTTCCCTCGAAGTTAAAAGATTTTGACCTGTCCACTAGTTTAAGATCGCTGTGCAAGGAGTTAAATAGAACGGCCCATCCCGAAATAGCATTTGAAGATCATGCTGTTGATTTAGTATTGACGCAATCACAAAAGGTAAATTTCTATCGTATTGCGCAGGAGGCCTTGAACAATGCAATTAAGCATGCGCGTGCAAAAAACATTACTGTTCAATTGGGCGAAGGACAAAATTATGTTAGACTTAGTGTAGAAGATGATGGCGTTGGAATCGTTTCAAAGTCAACGAATAGCTCTTTGAATCAAAACGGAGTAGTCAATATGCGCGACCGTGCCGAAGTCATGGGCGGCAAATTCACTATGGAGAGTGATTCCATGCGAGGCACCATGATTATTGTCGAGATTCCCACGAATAAATTAGCAATTTATGAGTAGTGCCAAAATACTAATTGCAGATGATCATGTAATGATCCGAGATGGCGTACGGTCTCTGCTTTCAAAAAATGATCAAATAACGGTGGTTGGGGAAGCAAGTAGTGGCTCAGAGACACTTGAAAAGTATAGATCAATTAAACCTGACTTACTGATAATGGACATTTCGATGCCTGACATGAACGGGATGGATACTGCCGAGCAGATTTTGAAAGACGACCCCGCGGCGAAGATCATCATTCTCTCCATGTACGATGACGAAGACTACATTTGTCGTTGCATGGAACATGGAGTAAAAGGTTACGTGGTCAAAAATGAAACCGGCAGTGAATTGGATTACGCAGTGAGAACCGTTTTGAAGGGCCAAACGTATTTCAGCAGCCAAGTACAGAAGGTTATTTTTCGAAAATATTCTAATTCCGTCGCGCGCAAAAAGCAGAAAGAACCTGAGGTAAAGTTAACAGGAAGGGAAGTGGAAATTGTAAAATTGATCTCCGAAGGTCTCACCAGCCTCCAGATGGCAGAAAAGTTATTTATTAGCCCCCGTACGGTTGAAACCCATCGAGCCAACCTAATGAAAAAAACGGGAGTTAAGAATTCCATAGAGCTTGTAAAGAAAATGGAGAAGATAGGACTAATATAAATCCCTCCGTAGAATTACTTAGCTACCCCCCGTACATCTACCAACGTCAAAATCCTAAGAATCAGGTATTGAATCGGGCCAATCCACTTTTCATTTTTGCATGGTTATGTAAATGAAAAGTGAGAATGAGGGATGAAGATATTTTTTATGACGTAAATGAGGCCAATACCGCTGGTTCCTCCAATTCAGAGGTTGATAGTAAGCACAGGCTGGAGATATTGATAGGTCTGTGCCGTTCCTTTATCGATACAACGTTCGAGATTTTGTTTCGGACCTCATTGGAGGGAAAAATTTTGTTTGCGAATCGGTTGTTCTTAAAACACTTTGACTTTTGCGACCCTACTAAGATAAAAGAATGTGATGTGGCGGACCTATTTGAAGATGATTCACAGTACATGTCTATCTTGAAAAAATTATCATTAAGTAAACGAGTCTTATCTGAAACTGTCATTCTGAGAGGAAAGAGCAGCAGAAAAATAACAGGGCTGTTGAATGCCAGCCTTCATGCTGGTGGCGACGGGGTACAATTTGTAAGCTGGACGGTGTTGGATGTATCGAACCAGGTTGAATCCGAAGCAACCCTTCAGTCACGTAACGATGAGCTAAGAAAAGTTAATAATCAGATGGAGAAATTCCTCTACAGTACTTCTCACGATTTACGGTCTCCTTTAACGACCATATTAGGGTTAGTGAATCTTATGCGGATGGAAAACCGAGATCCAATCATTCAGGATTATGTGTCCAAAATAGAGTCAAGCACCCTAAGGCTGGATAAGATCATTAAGGACATAATGAGCTTTTCACGAACAACCTATCAAGGGACAAAGAGCGAGCGGATTTATTTCGAAGCCCTTGTCTGGAAGTCAATAAACAATTATCGAAATAACCCAAATTTGCGAAGGGTTAACTTCGACGTGGAGACAGTGGGTGAATTCCCGTTCTTTAGCGATACAGAGAGGATTGAGATTATCCTGGATAACATTATTCGCAATTCTATTCACTTTTATGATGTTAATAAGGCGCGCCCGTTTATTAAAGTGAACATTGCCATTGAAATGAAGCAAGTGCAGTTGAAGTTTATCGACAATGGAATTGGTATTGGACAACAACACATGGATCATATTTTTGACATGTTTTATAAGGCATCTCATCTATCCAAGGGAGCAGGGTTGGGTTTGTTTATAGTGAAAGAAACCCTTGAAAAACTACATGGCACGATTCGTTTTGAATCTGAAATCGGGTTTGGAACG
>Ga0207112_1144_pt1 | contig 17276 bp, 15 predicted proteins | sample Alteio_BWMinHeat_72_FD_153549 | JGI IMG/M metagenome (GOLD analysis project Ga0207112, IMG submission 153549) | Enriched cells from forest soil in Barre Woods Harvard Forest LTER site, Petersham, Massachusetts, United States -... | ecosystem: Environmental > Terrestrial > Soil > Temperate forest >...
TTGTGAAGAATGCCAAGCTGGAAGTTGTTGATCACGAACTGCAACAGCATGCCATCGGATGTTATAGTGCGCATTCGGAGATCAAACGCTTAAATAGGAAAGTCGAGCACGCGTTGCTTGTGGCTGAGAGAATGACTGTACTCGCACAACTATATTCGGGGCTTTCATCCCCAGTTGAAGAATTCACTCACGCTTGGAAGAATGTGTGCTTCGGTCAATTTCACGATCTCCTTGGTGGTGTCGCTATCAAGGAAGCGATGGATGAGGCTGTTGCAATGTATTACGAGGCACTCTCGATTGCGGAACGTGGAACGCGACTCGCCGTGCAGCGAATCGCTTCAAGCGTTGATTCATCGTTCGAGGGAGCGGAGACAGTGCTTGTGATGAATCCCACGGCCTTCGATCGCGATGAACTTGTCGAGATCGACATTTGGCATCCACAGGCAAGCGAGCGCGGTGAAATGCTTGAATCGCTTGAGATTCTTGATCTATATGGTCAGGCCATTCAATCGCAGAAAGTGATTTCATCCGCCAGAATCGGTGGCGATAGGGTCAAGTTTATTTTCCCAGCTCGAGCGGGTGCATTTGGAATCTCGCCCTATCGACTTCTTCGTCTAACAAAGCCGTCCTCCGAGATTCGGTCAATTGAGGCGAATCATCCATTTCTCGCGCCAGCAATTGTGATCAATGATCCTTCAGATACTTGGGCTCATGGCGTAAAAGCATTCACTGATGTGATTGGTGAGATGGATCGCGTCGAAACGGAGCTGATTGAGAGTGGTCCGCTCCGAAGTTGTATTATGCAATCTCATCGATGGGGGAGTTCCTCCATGATCGAAGAGATCTATGAGCAAGCCTCTTCAGACGAGATCGAGATACGGCTTCGAATCAATTGGCAGGAGGAGCGAAAGATATTGAAATATCGCATTGCTCACGGTGCAAAACATCCGCATGCGTTCTATGAAATACCGTATGCAGTCATTGAGCGACCGGCGGGTATCAATGAGTATCCAGGTCAATCATGGGTCTTTGTCGAAGACAAAGCTGGAACGGGCATTGGAGTGATCACGGATTCAAAATGTTCTTACTCGATCGATGAGACATACATCAAAATCATTCTTGCACGCAGTGCGATCTATGCGCATCATGTTCCGCCTCATGAGATGTTTCCGTCAGGCGATCAACGATATCTCGATCAGGGCGAACAAGATATTATCATCCGCATAGTGAGAGGACAAGCATCATGGCAGGCAGCGCAAATGTCGAGGAGGTCCATGCAATTACTCGAACCACTCATCGTCCATGCAGAGAGTGCGCATGAGGGCGCAAAGATGTCAGGGAACAGTCTGTCGCAAATCTCATCTCCAAATATTTTACTCAGTGTCCTAAAGCGTGCTGAGGATGGAGAGGGTCATATAGTTCGGCTGGTTGAGACAGTTGGCGTTGAAACCGATTGCCACATCGGTCTGCCGTTCCTCAATGCATCCTGGAGGGCTCAATTTACACCATTCGCGATCAAGACCTTTCGCATTGATACCTCCGGCAAAGTGACCGAATCTAACCTGATCGAAGTGTGATAACGCTCGGAATAGATATCGGCTCGACTTCGATCAAAGCGCTCTTATTCAACGCGGATGAAAAGAAAGTGCTTTCAATGTACGCTCGCAATCTTGACTCGCGAGTGAGGGCCGCTCCAGCGCATTATTTCGAAGAAGATCCAATTCGTGTGCGCGACTTGACCTTTGAAGCAATAAGGGAAGCGACACAATATGCGAAGTCACAAGGTAAGTCTATTGAGCGAATTGCATTTACAGGGCAGATGCACGGCGGACTGTTCGTCGACAAGGATCTTCAACCGCTTACCAATTTTGTCACTTGGCAGGATAAGCGCTGTGATGAAGTGAGCGATAGCGGGAAAAAGTTGATCGAGGAGATCCGAGAATCAGTACCAACGAAGACGTGGGACTCAACTGGCGGGCCTATCTTCACTGGATTTCTTGGCGCGACAGTTCACTGGTTCATCAAGCACGACCGAGTACCCGCAAACGCCTTCAAGATCTTTGGGATATACGACTGGTTGGCAAGCGAACTTTGCGGAAAAGCAGTCACCGATCCTTCGAGCGCAGCCGCATGGGGGATCTACTCGATCGAATCGATGGAGTGGCAAAAGGATATCCTTCGTGCACTTCGTATCAAAGAAGCTTGGTTGCCTGACGTAGTTGAGACTGGAGGGCTCATTGGCAATGTCTCCAATAAATTCCTGAATCAACTAGGTCTTGCAGATGGGACTAAAGTTGTGAGTGGAATGGGGGATACACAGGCGAGCTTTATCGGATCGGGATGTGGTCCAAACGAAGTCCTGGTGAATTTCGGAACTGGGTCGCAGGCAATGTGGCAGCGAGAATCGTTTGCACGGTTTAAGGATACTGACACGCGCTATCTACCGCTCGGAAAATATCTTGTTACCGTGCCGACTCTTTCTGGCGGTCAGGCCTACGCACTTCTTGCAGATCTCATCCAGGACATCGTTCGCAAATTCTCAGGTGTCGAAGTAGACCGCGATAAGGTTTTCGAAACAATGAATCGAATCGCTCAAGAAGCAGATGATTTAGATTCACTCAAGGTCATTCCCTATTTCAATGGAAGCAGGACAAAGGGCGAATCATTGAGAGCATCGATCTCCGGACTGTCTCGCGAAAACTTCCGGATCGATAGTCTTGCACGTGCTACTTTGGGAGGAATGGTTGACGAGATCGCGGCACCTTACCTGGCCATCCCACAAAACGAGCGGCCTCACTCAGGGATCGTCGGTAGCGGAAATGGTATCCGGCACAATCCGGCGTTGAGGTCGATCGCAGAATCGAAGTTCGGATTACCAATAAGATTGAGCGCCTGCAAGGAAGAGGCGGCATTTGGGGCAGCGATGGCTGCTGCTGGAAACTTGGCCTAAATGAGGCCTTTTCTGAAGACGAGTCCCAAGTTTTCTTGTAACTTTTGTTAGATTTCGCGTTCTTCTAGTGGTTGGGATCAACCAGAGTCAACGAGTTTGGTGCAAAACAGGCATTTCGCCAGATCAGGAGTACCGCTTGGGCGATGCGATTAGCCGAGACGGTGATGGCTGGCCATCCAAAGACTGAGAGCCAATACGGGCTTGGTCGCGGTGGCAATGAGCAGCTCACGCAAAGCGATGAGCAGCTTTGGCATGCCTTTCAGCAAGGCGAGGATGCGGCCTTTACGAAGCTCTACAATCGCTATGGTGACCGAGTATATGCCTATCTGCGGTTACTGCTCTCATCGAGCGAACGAGCCCAACTCGATGATCTCTTTCAGGAGACCTGGATAAAGATCTTCCAGCAGCGTGAAAGATTTCAAGTGATCGCTGGGGCCACGCTTGCAGGATGGATCTTTCGGGTTGCGCATAACGCGACGGTTAGCGCACTAAGAAAATCACGTCACATGGGCTCGCTCGATGACGACGAGCTCTCCGACGAAATGCAGCGGGCAATTACGCTATCAGTTGCCGAAGCGTTTCCCGACGATCTTTCGACCGAGGAATTAATGGCGCATGTGCTGCGCGTCGTTGAGAAACTACCATTGATGCTTCGAGAGGTATTTGTACTTTCGGAGATCGACCGTGTGCCGCTTGATTCGATCGCTGAATCACTTGGCATCACGAGGACGAACGCCAAAGTGCGGCTCTTTCGAGCTCGCAAGATGATCCGAGAATTGCTCGAACCGATCATGAAAGGCGACAGATGAAACTTCAGAATGTGTACGATCTTACTCGAGATCAATTGACCGTGCTACTACGATGATCGAAGAACGAATACTCGACTTTTTAGATGGACGGCTTGGGCATGCAGAGGAGGAAGAACTCCTGCATACGCTCGCCATCTCTCCCGAACGTCGGGGAATGCTCAGAGAGCATATGCGCCTCCGCGAGATCTCACAGAATCTCTCGCGCTCAAGCGAGCTGACTGTACCGTGCCCGACGACGGCCGGGCTCTTCGCACGTCTCACCGAGCAAGGCTTCGCGGGACCAGTGCCTATGCCAGTCTCAGCTCCGACCGCGCCGATCCTTCCGACGATGCCAGTGCCCATACCGGCTCAATCTGGAATTCGCTTCATGTATTTTGCAGCCGGTGTGCTTGTGGCTATGATCGCCGGGCTTTCGATGAGTCTCTTTAAATCGCCCACAGAGCAGCCTGTTCGGTTTGTTCATGATACTACAGTTGTGCGATCAGGGCAGGCGGTTGCTGAGGTTCCAGTGGCAAATAAAGCTTCAGATAGGACCTATATGTCCCATAGGACTTATAAGTCCTATGAGCCAGTAGAACTGAGTCACTCGCAAAGTTCGATTGCTTCGAATGTCGCGGCTGGCGAGGAGCCAATCGCAAACAATGCAGAAAAAGCCATCGTAAATCGGTCGGCAGCCGTTGCTACTCCACAGATCTCAAAGACTGTTACAGCGGTGCCGACTCAAAACTCCAGCATTGTTCTTGCAACTCCGGTCGCAGAGTTGAGCGCGACAAAACAGCATGTGCCTTTTATCGCTCATGATGACGATGCGACCGTTCCAAGCAAGATTCCCTTCGCGTTCGGTATTCGAACAGGAGCGGGTCCAGTGCTGGGTGGGACAATGAGTTATGTCAATTCCCTTAGCGAATTGAAAATGTCATGGCAGCCGCTTTCCTGGTTGGTTGCTAAGGCGTCGATCGGGATCCTCGCATCTCATGAAACCATGGCAAGCGAATTGGGTCCGGACATGTATAGTGGCGTGCGGACGATTGGCACACAGCGTATCTTAACCACTAACACTGTCGGTTCGATTGAACTTGGCTTGAATCTGCCAATTTTTGGAAAACAGTTCGAATTTGCTGGCGGACTTGGTGGCGATGCATCCGGAGTTCTTTATCCAAGAGCTAGCATCTTCACAAGTTTCACGCTGACGAATACACTCTTCATGAACATTGGCGTGGAGGCCATGAGCTATACGCATGATATTACCGGTTCAGTCGTGCAGAAGAAACAATTGCTCGCGGGCAGCAATCTTGCAGTTAGCGATCATGCGTCCTCTGAGCGTTCCGGTTTCATAGGGCCTTCGATCGAATTTTCGTGGCATCCATAACATCAATCATTCAGTCCATTTTGATGCGTTCTACGTTTATTGTTCTTTCTGTTCTGCTCACGTGTACGTCGTTTGTCGGATGCGTCAATGGGCCTACGCCCACACCTCCGCCTCCAGTGGCTGCCTCTGTTTCACAATTTTACAACCCTCTGTCAACGGCGCTGCGCTATAACTACATTCATCTCGATAACCGCGGAGCCGCCTTTGGGGATTCTAACTACACATTTACTTATCATGGGGTTTATGATTCAACGACGTACGATGGACTTGGACCCGTCGATAGTTATTATTTTGGTAATGCTTCCTCACCCGAAAATCTGTGGCTCGGTGCGTATGTCTCAGATTCTTTAATTGTCGAGTATGGCGCGGATTGTAAGTCGGTGGATCATCGGCTTGTCATCCTTCGTGCACCGCTTAAGGTGGATACGACCTGGGTTGCTGCAAGTGCGTTTCTGACTCCTGACGGCCGAAGGGTTTCAATCATGGCGAAGGTCCAGGAGCATCTGGAAACCATTGGAGTGGGTGGCGTTAATTATCCGGATGCTTATCTGGTATCCTATGATGTAACCGGGCCAGACGCCGCAGATCCAAATGCGGATTATCAAAACGGAAGCAGGCACCAGATCTATTTCGCCAAGAATACCGGTAAGATATGGGAGCTTGCTTACCCACCAGTTGGCAAGCCGATTTGGACAAACGAAATTCGGTCGATCACTCCAAGATAGATTTATTAAAACTAGGTTGCGGTTCAGAGGGGGCTTGGCCAGATTTGGTTGAGCCCTTTTTATCCGTTAGTGACTGCCGCTAACGAATAAATGCTGATTTAACTGCGGATCGGCACCCAATTTCTGCCAATAATGTTCGTAAAGATGAGTATAAGGCTCACCAATTGCGCCCACCAACTCAGGTGGGCGTAATCTTTAGATAGTGGTGCCTCGAATATAGCATTACGGATATGGACCGATCAGAAGGGGTTTCCACGGAGCGTGTTGAGCGGACTGAGCGCCAGATCGCAGAGCAGCGTGGGATACAGATCCGTTTTCGTACCCTCGAAGAGGGAGCTCATCCGCTTCATATCATCCGTTCGGTTGAAGAATTGGATATTCCTGCGCTCGACGGCGGTGGTGGCCAACTTCTCATTACCGGCAACGTCACGAGAAAAGTCGATCGACTTATTTTCGACCTGCAACTCGCAGCCGAAGCCAGATTCGATTGTACTCGCTGTCTCGAGCCATTCGAGCGTGAGATAAAGACCGATCTACATGTTGAGTTCAATCCGCCATTCCTCGGTCAGGTCGATGACGGGACGAATCACACATATGATCCAACGGCAAAGCCATACGTCGATATCTTTGAAGATGTCAGGGATGCAATTGTCCTTGCCATCCCGATGAAAACCCTCTGTAAGGATGATTGCAAGGGGATTTGCGCCGGATGTGGTCATGATCTCAACAAGGAAGAGTGCACCTGTCCTAAAAATGAGGAAATTGGGCCATGGTCGGCACTCAAAGCTGTAAGTGAGCGTTTGCGAGCCGACGAATCAGAGCGTCCGGTTAACTGACGGGCATCTAAATTCGAAGTTCGGCGTCTTGCCGAGCCAAAGTTTTTGTGTAGAATAGATAGTTCAGGACGACAATGCCGAATCCAACACATCGTAATTCCCGCACACGCCGAGACAAGCGCCGCACCCATTATAAGGCAGAAGCCCCCTCGTTCGGCGCTTGCCCGAACTGTGGTGCGCCAAAGTTGCTCCATCGCGCATGCGCAAGCTGCGGCTTCTACAATGGCCGAATGATGTTCGCGCCAAAGACCACCGCTTAAGCTGATCGTTCGGAGAGTATTCACTCTCTCCACAAAAGGGCCGTTCTCGAAATAGAGCGGCTCGATTTATTTTAGGAGGTCGTGGCTGCAATTCCAGAGATTGCGTGATCGTGACTTTCTTTTAAGTTTCTCTCCGACCTATTCGGCGACCTGACTTGAACAGAACTCCATCCGAAGCGAACGGTCCGATCCGCATCGTACTCGATGCGATGGGCGGCGATTTCTCTCCAAAGAACGAAGTCCTCGGCGCCATAGAAGCACTTGAAGCATCTCCTGGAAAAATTCACGTTGTGCTCGCGGGCGACAAGCCAAAAATCGAAGCCGCGATCAAGACAGCCGGCGCGTCCGATCGTAAAGACCTCGAGATCCTCGCGACTACAGAAGTTATCGGAATGGAAGATGAACCTGTCTCTGCGCTTCGCCAAAAGCGTGATAGCTCGATCGTTCGCGGTCTTGAACTTGTAAAGTCTGGGGATTCACAGGCGTTCGTGAGCGCCGGCAATACCGGTGCAGTCATGAGCGGAGCAACGCTGCTGCTTGGCAGAATCAAAGGCTGCTCCCGCCCCACGATCGGTTCGCAGTTTCCTCGTGCCGAAGGTGGATTCACACTTGTGTTTGATGTTGGTGCGACTGTCGACTCGAAGCCGATCCATTTGCTCGAATATGCTGTCATGGGTTCGATCTATACCCACGAGATGTTCGGCGCAATGAATCCGAAAGTCGGCTTGCTCTCTGTCGGCGAAGAGAAGTCGAAGGGAAATGAGTTGGTATTTTTGAGCGCAGAACTTCTAGAGCAGGCAAAAGAGAAAGGCAAAATAAACTTTGTTGGAAACGTTGAAGGGCGGGATGTTCTTAAATCAACGGTCGATGTGATCGTCTGCGACGGATTTGTAGGAAATGTCGTTCTCAAGTTCGCTGAAAGCATCGTTGGGGTCATTCGCACTCGTCTCGTCCAGTATTCAAAGACCGGGTTATTGAATAAACTGAAGGCCGGAATAACTGCCTCGGTCTTTCGAGTCATGTTCAAGGATTTTGATTACCAGGAATACGGTGGCGTGCCGCTGTTAGGTGTGAAGGGTGTTGCGATCATCGGACATGGACGCTCGACGCCACGAGCGATCAAGAACATGGTGCTCAAAGCGCAGGAGATGGTCGAACGCCGTATCAATGAGAAGATCGCTGCTGCGCTCGCGGAGAATGAGCCGGTCAGTATTCAAAGTGGAATAAACGTTTAAGCGTGAGTCAAGCAAATTATAGAAATCGAAAGCCCATCAGCCAACGCAAGCTCCGTAGAGCTGCAATAACTTCGGTCGGCCACTATTTGCCCGAAGATGTACTCGACAACAAATTTTTTTCTAGCTATCTTGATACGTCGGATGAGTGGATAAAAACGCGTACCGGCATCGCAGAACGGCGCATCTTAAAGAATGGCGCAACGAGCGACATGGCGGTTCCAGCAGCCCGACAAGCGCTCGAACGTCGCGGCATCGGTGTTGAAGACTTAGATGTGATCATCGTCTGCACAGTCACTCCGGACATGATGTTCCCTTCGACCGCCTGTGTAGTACAACACAAGCTTGGAGCGCCGAACCTCTGGGGCTTCGATGTAAGTGCTGCCTGCTCCTCGTTCTTGTTCGGGCTTGATACCGCTGCGCGATATGTCGAGTCAGGAATGTATGAGAGAGTGCTCGTCATCGGCGCCGACAAAATGAGCTCGATCATTGACTATCAGGACCGCAACACATGCATTCTTTTTGGCGATGGTGCTGGAGCGGTGCTTGTGGAGGCAACCGAAGACGAAGACGTCGGGATTATCGATTCCATTCTTCGTATTGATGGCTATGGCGGACAATTCCTGAATATGAAGGCTGGTGGAAGCCTTAATCCTGCCACGCAAGAGACTGTCGATAAGAAATGGCATTACGTTTATCAGGAAGGTCGCTCGGTCTTTAAGAATGCAGTTGTCGACATGGCCAACGTCTCGCATGAGATCATGGTACGCAACAACCTTACCGCTGACGATATCGCATATCTTGTCCCGCATCAAGCCAATCTTCGAATCATCGATGGCACGCGCGAGCGCATGGGACTGCCGGAAGAGAAAGTGATGATCAATATCCAGAAGTACGGTAACACGACAGCTGGCACAATCCCGATCTGTTTGAGCGAGTGGTGGGCGGATGGTAAAGTGAAAAAGGGAGATAATATCGTGCTCTCCAGTTTTGGTGCGGGATACACCTGGGGTGCAATCCTGCTGAAATGGGCATACTAACTCCGGCATGAACGAACAGCTCGCACATATTTTTCCGGGACAGGGCTCACAATACGTCGGCATGGCGAAAGAACTCGCCGCAAGTTCTGCTGACGTTCGCAGAAGAATGGAAGAAACTGACGAATTGCTGCATGTGCATCTATCGCGGACCATGCTTGAAGGTCCGGAAGATGTGCTTCGACAGACAGAGTACACTCAGCCAGCGATCTTTCTGCACTCAGTACTTGCTCTCGAAGGCGATGAAGAACGTGAAGTGCCGGCTGCTGTCGCAGGACATTCCCTCGGTGAATACACGGCGCTTTACGCAGCTGGTGCATTGACGTTCAATGATGCACTTCGTCTTGTTCATTTACGCGGATCATTGATGGCTGAAGCCGGCAAACGACAACAGGGGACAATGGCTGCTATCATTGGAATGGAAAGCGGTACGCTCAAGGAGCTTTGTCGTCAAGTCGAAGAAGAATTTAGCAGCATTGTTCGTTGCGCGAACTTCAACTCACCCGGACAGATCGTGATCTCCGGAATGAACTTTGGGGTTGGCGAAGTGATGCGACGCGCGAAGGAAGCTGGAGTTAGAATTGCTAAAGAACTTCCAGTCTCAGGAGCATTCCATTCGCCGCTCATGCAGTATGCCGCCGATGGACTGAAAGAAGCGCTCGATTCAACGGAGATCGCCGTCCCCAAGATTCAAGTGTTCGCGAATGTGACAGCGCTTCCAGTTTTCGAGCCCGCCGAGATTCGATCACTGCTCGTCGAACAACTCACTGCCCCAGTTCGGTGGGAAGAGACGTTAAAGAATATCTACGATATCGGCATCCGAGAATTTGTTGAATACGGTCCAGGCAAAGTGCTTCAGGGACTTGCGAGCAGGACGCTGCAGAATGTGCGAGTGCGCGGCTTCGAAAAGCCGGTGACAACTGCAGCTAGTTAATTCGATTATATAAGACTCTTGATGGCAAACGAAAAAAGCGAATTGACACCTGCTGAAAAAGCTGCTCACGAGTTGGGCATCCTGACGCAAGATGACATTCCAGCATCGCGGCTTGCTCCGATCACGGTCAACGGTCTAAAAGTTGACGAACTCCTCTTCACACAGGGCTTCGTTCACTATTGCGACATCGATAAGTGCGGAGGTGGCTGCTGTCATTCGGGCGTCTACACCGACACTGCTGAACATGCACTCATTCTGCAGCATGTCGAAGAGATTGGCCGATCGATGGATGAAACGCAAGTCAAAGATCCAGGGACCTGGTTCGATGGCGAATGGATCGACGATACAGATTTTCCTTCGGGACATGCCACCGGCACTGCCGTGCACGATCGTGATGGCGGAATCTCGGGCTTTAAGGAGGGCTGCGTTTTTCTTGACAAGCGCCATTTTTGCTCCATCCAGGTTGCAGCAGCAAATGAAGGCTTGCATCGCTGGGCGTGGAAGCCGATCTATTGTATTCTCTTTCCCGTAACGGTAGTCGAAGGGACGATTACGTACGACGATTCACATTCAGCCGACCTGAATTATTGCGGTCCGCGCGGCTCGGGCACATACGTTCACAGCGTTTACGAAGCGATGCAGGAAGAGCTCAAATATTTTCTCGGCGATGAATTCCCGAAGCTGGAAGCTTACTATTTCGCGAACCGCGACAGATTTGACAAAATGCGTGTCGAAGCATCGCTAGTCCAGATCCAACTCTAACTTATGGCCGAACTGGAGAAGAAAGTAGCGCTGGTGACGGGTGGTGCGCGCGGGATCGGCAGAGCGATCGTCGAAGAGCTTTTTGAACAAGGCTATTCGGTGATCTTCACGTACAACTCCAATAAGGAAAAGGCAGAAGCTTTCGCAAAAGAGTTGACCGGCAGGTCAACAAATGGCAAAACTGCCGAAGCTGTGAAGATGGACGTTGCCATCCCTGCGGAGACTTCCGCAGAGCTTGAACGTATTGTAGCGAGCTATGGCCAACTGGACGTAGTAGTCAACAATGCAGGCGTAACCAAGGATGGATTGCTCATGCGGATGTCCGAAGCCGACTGGGATCTGGTGCTGGACACCAATCTGAAAGGCGTTTTTAACGTCACAAAGGCCGCAATCAGGCCAATGATGTCTCAAAAACGCGGGAAGATAATTAACATCACGAGTGTTGTGGGGCTTTCCGGAAATCCGGGTCAGGCCAATTATTGCGCTTCCAAGGCAGGAGTGATCGGTTTTACGAAGTCGATTGCCAAGGAAGTGGCTTCGCGTGGAATTACGGTTAATGCCATTGCACCAGGCTACATTGAGACCGATATGACCGGAAAGCTGACGGACGTGCAGAAACAGGCCATGCTTGGCATCATTCCGCTAAAGAGGGCGGGGAAGCCGACAGACGTAGCAAAGGCTGTGAGTTTTCTTGCGTCGTCCGGAGCTGATTATATTACCGGACAAACGCTGATCGTCGATGGTGGCATGACGATGTAGTTTGCTAAAGAGTTGTAGTACAAAAGCTTAGTTATCTAGAACCTTCAAACCCATATTACGAACGATGGCAGATCCGAATGTTGAGTCAAAAGTAAAAGAGATCATTGTCAGCAAGCTCGGTGTCGAGGACTCTCAGGTCACGACAACGGCAAGTTTCACGAACGATCTCGGTGCCGATTCGCTCGATACCGTTGAACTGGTCATGGAATTCGAGAAGGCATTCAACCTTCAGATCCCCGACGAGGATGCTGAGAAGATCCAGACCGTCGGTGATGCGGTAACGTATATCAATTCCAAAAAGTAAATTGTTGATCTCGGGCAAGCAGCCCAGGGCCTAGCTACGAACCAGCTCGCTGGCAAGGAAGTCTGTTCCTTGACACGATGGTTCGTCTGTTTAAGGATAGCTGATACCCTCTAACGCACGAACACCCTTCGCACATGGCGAAATATGCACGAAGAGTTGTAGTCACCGGCATGGGAGCAATGACTCCGATCGGAAACGACCTGGAAAGTTACTGGGAAGGACTCCGCACGGGCCGACAGGGAGGCGCGACCATCACGCGCTTCGATGCAACGGACTATGATACGAAGTTCGCCTGTGAAGTCAAGAACTTCAATGTGCTTGATTTCGTCGATCGCAAGCTCTCGAACCGCATGGACCTCTTCACACAGTTCGGTGTGGCAGCGACCGACATGGCGCTAAAAGATTCTGGAATGAATCTCGAAGCCGAAGACAAACACCGCATCGGAGTTGTCTTTGGCTCCGGCATTGGAGGAATGTGGACCTATCAAAAGCAGCAAGAGACACTGTACGAGACAGGCGGTCCGCATCGCATTTCTCCATTCTTCGTGCCAATGCTTATCTCGGACATCTGCGCCGGATATATTTCCATGCGTCACGGCCTCAAAGGCCCCAACTACGCAACCACGAGTGCATGCGCAACCAGCAATCACGCGATCTCTGATGCGATGATGCTCATCCAGCGCGGAATTGTGGACGTGATGGTTGCTGGTGGCGCTGAAGGAGTTATTTGTCCGATGGGTGTCGGTGGCTTCAACGCTATGAAAGCGCTCTCGACACGCAACGATTCACCCGGCTCGGCGAGTCGTCCATTCGATAAGACGCGAGATGGGTTTGTCATGGGTGAAGGAAGTGGGTCGATCATCCTTGAAGAATTGAATCATGCGCTTTCGCGTGGTGCGCGGATCTATGCCGAACTCGGCGGATTTGGCGCCACTGCAGATGCGCATCACATCACGCAGCCATCACCTGGCGGCGAAGGTGCGATCCGTTCGATGCAAATGGGAATGGACGATGCCGATGTCACAATAGCTGATATCCATTACATCAACGTCCACGGTACCTCAACGCCGCAAGGTGATATCAGCGAGACCGAGGCGATCAAGGGCGCGTTCGGAGAGTATGCTCGCAAGATCGCGATCAGTTCTACCAAGTCGATGACCGGACACTTGCTCGGCGCAGCTGGTGCAGTCGAGGCGATCGCAACAGTTCTCGCAATCCATCATCAAACTGCTCCTCCGACGATCAACTTTGAAGTACCCGATCCCGATTGCGACCTTGACTATGTGCCAAATGTTGCTCGTCCAATGCGCATTGATGCAGCAATGAGCAACGGCTTCGGCTTTGGGGGACACAATGCGACGCTCATCTTCAAGCGTTTTGATGCATAAGAAGGGAGCCTGATACGTTCGAGCGCAAGACTGAGGATCAGCAGGAGCAGGCAAACACGACATTCGAGAAACGTCCGAACTTGCTTGACCGGCTGCGCGAGCGGGTCGATCATTATCGCGCCATCGGACAAGCCCGGCGCGAACGACTGGAAGAACGGCTCCGCGCTCGCAGGTCACCTGGCGAAGCCGAACTTGAAGCCCCAATTGAAATACTCCCGGGCACTGCGCGTCCTTCTCTCTCCGCTCACGATTTTGAAGAACTCGAGCGACGCATTTCTTACACGATCAAGCATCGAGCCTACTTTCTTCAGGCAGTCACCCACCGTTCATATCTGCAATTCGCTCAGGACGGTGAACTTCATAGCAACGAGCGACTCGAATTTCTTGGCGACTCGATACTAAATCTTGTCGTAGCGGAATACCTCTATCGCGAATTCAACAATTTGCCGGAAGGTGATCTGACAAAACTTCGCTCACGCCTCGTTAGCGGTGCCGCACTTGTGCAGCACGCGATGAATATCAATCTAGAGCAATTTCTCTTGCTCTCGACTTCCGCGGAGAACGCATTGAAGCGCGGATCAGCAACCTTGCTTGCCGATTCCTACGAAGCGCTCATCGCAGCGATCTATCTCGACGGCGGCATGGACGCGGCACGCGATTTTGTCTATCGCCACATCATCACGCACACCAGGCGCGATGAATTGATGCTCTCCGACACAAACTATAAGTCGATGCTGCTGGAGTTTGTACAAGCAAAGAAGCTTCAATCGCCGCGCTATGTTCTGATAAGTGAGGAAGGTCCTAATCACAACAGAACATTTACGGTAGAAGTAATGGTAAACAACCTCAGCTCAGGCGCAGGCTCCGGGCGAAGCAAAAAAGAAGCCGAGCAAAATGCAGCGTTCGAAGCGCTGGAGAAGCTGGGTGTATTGCCAGCGGATGGTAAAGAAGGAGTTTAATTAAGAAAAGTCCCTCTCTCCACGACAGTGGGAGAGGGATTTAGGGTGAGGGCGGTGGGGCTTGTAGCCTGCTGGAGATTGCCGCAAACCAGTCAGAGTAATCCCTCAATCCGCGAAATCCAGGTTCTATTTCCTGAGCCTTGCAACAAGCTGCACGAACGGATCCGCACTCATCGGCGCGGGCCGCTCGTCCTTCGTTGTGCTGAGGAACGCTGCCTCATAGCTCTTGCGATTTGAGTAACGATCAATCGACGGAAGGAAAGTGTAGCGTATGTCGCTTTTTGCGACCCTGTCTGTTGGCCACTTAAGACTATGAGGCATGATTTTGAACCGTATGCGAGACTTTGATTGATAGTAGCGCTTGGAGAAACGCTTTGATTCTGTAATTCAAATCTGGTACAACCGCGATGCCAAAAATGGCTATTAAAAAATTGAGATAAATATGAAAAACCGTCGCTCGGCAATCTCGTATTGCGAAAGTTTTTTCGCAACGAGTCGCTTTGATTTTAACCTTTCGAGTGCGAGGAGCAGAGATTCGCGGAACACTGAAGGGCACCAGCAAGCTAAGTCTTTGTTCTGAATTGGGATACTCATTGAATACCTTCCGATCGTATTGGTCAATTCACTCATTCAGTAGTGACCATGAAAGCACGAAATATCCCGATCACCTTGATCTTTTCCTTCGTTGCGTTTCTCGCTCCGAAACTACAAGCTCAGTGGGTTCAAACGAACGGACCGTATAACGTTCAGATTACCTGTTCCGCGGTGAGCGGAGCGAACCTCTTTGTAGGCATTCGAGACGTCGGAGTCTATCGCTCCACCGACAACGGCGCAAGTTGGACTGCCGCCAATAACGGTTTGCCAAGCGGAATGTGGGTCACATCCCTTGCGGTAAGCGGCTCAATTCTCTTTCTTGGGACGTTCGACCGCGGCGTTTTTCTTTCGAGTGATGAAGGTGCCAGTTGGGTTGCACCAAATACTGACATGTATAATCATCGTGTCGAAGCGCTCGCGGTAAAGGGCACAAATCTCATTTCTGGAACTGAAGATGGAACCCGCGTCTATCTCTCCTCAGATGATGGCTCAAGTTGGACGCCAAGGGCGTTCTTACCCATAGTTCATGAATTCGCCGTGAGCGGCATGAATCTCTTTGCGGGGACGGAGTCAGGAGTTTTTCTTTCGACGAATGATGGCTTCAGCTGGACTCCGGCTGATACTGGAATAACGAACACGAATATTCTAGCGCTTATCGTGTCCGGTACTACTCTCTTTGCAGGGACTGGCCGCGGCATTTTTGTTTCTACCAACAATGGCACAAGATGGACACTGGCGAGCGCCGACCTGGCTGACAGCAATGTTTATGCTCTTGCCGTGATTGGAGCATCTCTCTTTGCCGGGACTGATCGAGGAGTTTTTCGATCGACTGACAACGGTAAAAGCTGGACTCAGTCGAGTGCGGGTTTGATGAGTGCCAGAATCTCGGTTCTGGTTGTGAGTGGCACTAATCTCTTTGCCGGCAATTACGGTGGGGTTTTTCTTTCAACCAATGGAGGCACAAGTTGGACGATTGCAAGTATCGGTTTGGTAAACAATAGCGATGTTTCGGCCTTGGCCGAGGTAGGCTCGAATATCTTTGCTAGTGCTGGCTATGGAGTTTTTGTTTCGACGGACAGAGGTACACATTGGATAAGTAACGAACTGAACGTTGGGATCAATGCCTTTGCATCGATTGGAGGAAATCTTTTTGCCGGGGGCGGCGGTGTGTTTCTCAGTACCGACAATGGCTCAAGTTGGATTACGAGGAGTGCTGGCCTGTCCAGCCTCGCTATCCTTGGCCTTGTGACCGATGGCTCGAATCTTTTTGCAGGCACTCAGGCGGGTGGCGTTTTTCTTTCGACTGACAACGGATTGAGTTGGACTGCCGCGACCAGCTTGCCAAGAGTCGCCAACGTTAATTCGCTCGCGGTAATCGGATCGAATCTCTTCGTGGGAACGGACAGTGACATATTCCTCTCCACCGATAACGGTTCAAGTTGGACTGGGGTGAGTAGCGGCCTGCCGCAGAACACTAAAGTCACAGCCTTTGCGGTGAGTGGCTCGAATCTTTTTGTATCATGTGGAAGCATTTACCGATCTCCAAACAACGGCTCAAGCTGGACCACAGCATATAATGGCCTGCAGAAAAATTATGTGATAAGCCTTGAAGTCAGTGGCACTAATCTTTTTGCAGGGACGCTCGACAGTGGTGTCTTTTTATCGACGAACAATGGAAAGAGTTGGACAAATGTTGGCTTACGGAAGACAACGGTTAATTCCTTCACGGTTAGCGGCACGGATATCTATGCAGGAACTGGCATTTCGGGACAAGGAGGTAGTGGTGTCTGGAGACGGTCGCTTTCCGACTTCACAAATGCTGTGGCGAAGGAGGCTGACATTTCTTCCAACATGATCCAACTCGCCCCAAACCCAACGACTGGCATCGTCACAGTTTCGCAAACACAACCGGGTACCATCCGCGCTACCGTTGTTAATATTCTTGGCGAGACCGTTCTCGAAAGCACTCCGCAACACAAATTATTATTCAAGCTCGATCTTTCAAAACTCCCAGTGGGTTCCTACTTCGCAAGATTTGTGATTGATGGTTCGGTTGTGACTCGCATGATCGTGCGAGAGTAAGAAATAGCATTAGTAACCTTATGAAACGCAAGCTATATCTGGTCACTGTATTATCTCTTGGCATCGCCTTTTCTCGGTGTGCTGATCCAGGCAGCGCCTGCTCGCAGACAGCACTGCAAGCGAGTGTTCCAACTCCCGATCACGTCGTTATTGTCATCCTGGAGAACCATAACTACTCCCAGATAATCGGATCTGCGTCAGCACCGCACATTAATTCGTTGGCAAAAGATGACCACTCGGCTTTGTTCACCGCATCGTTTGCACTTCAGCATCCGA
>Ga0207112_1145_pt1 | contig 17128 bp, 14 predicted proteins | sample Alteio_BWMinHeat_72_FD_153549 | JGI IMG/M metagenome (GOLD analysis project Ga0207112, IMG submission 153549) | Enriched cells from forest soil in Barre Woods Harvard Forest LTER site, Petersham, Massachusetts, United States -... | ecosystem: Environmental > Terrestrial > Soil > Temperate forest >...
GCCGCTCCTACAAATCCATATAAAGCAGCGAGGGGTGAACTCAGATAGACAGCGATAAAGAAGATTATTCCTGTCCATACATTGCTCTGAAAAATAACCTCACCAAAACTATTGGTTTCCGCAAAGAAAGAATCCGCCCTGGTTGCTTGCGGTATAGCTGTTAAAGCCTCAGATGGTGGGGAGCTGGTAAAGCTATGTAAAGAATATACCAGGACCCAGCTCACTAAAATAAAAGGGAAAGTGAACACTGGGATCTTTCTCTTAATAAAAAAGTGCTGTACGATGGCAGCCAACGAGCCTCCGATAGGGATTGCCACCCAAATAATTACATCACCCTTGAACAAAAAGGCTAAGGCAACTCCCACCAACGCAGGACTGAAACCGTATAAGCCCATCGCGATTTCGTCTTTGTTATAGCGAAGAGCTTTGGCCGTTAAAGTACCTGCTAACGTTGCGACTATAACGGCAATCCCCATGGATAACGACCCCAGGAAAATCCCGACGGTAAATAAAATACCGGTGTAGATATTTTCCTGTAACATGATTTGTCCGATGCCCTTCAGAACTTCTGTCAGTATCGGAAAATTTTTCTGCGTTGTCTTATTCATTTTTTGAGGTTTTAATGAATCCATTGAAATAAGAAAATAGCTTACCAACCGAAGAACATCATTCCGATAGCACAAATGGTAATCGCTAATCCACCGAATGCATTGGAATAACGCTCCATCGTTTCCGTTTTAATAAAATCATATCCATACCGACCAAGTGCAACCATAATTAACATCGTTACAATCGTTGAGATGGCAAAAACAATTATTAGTACTGTGATTTCAATGATCGAACGTTGTGTTCCTGAAAAGAACAGAAGCGGTATGAGTGGTTCACTCGGTCCCATAAAAAAAACAGCAAACAGCACCAAGGGTGTGACTTTTATTCGGTTCTTCGGCATCACAGTTTCTCCATGCTTATGTTCAAAAACATAAACTGTCTCTCCCAGCACATCAAAATGTTTATGAGCTTTATTTCGAAAAGCCTGCCATAGCCCATAGAGTAAATAAGCCAGACCGAAAATTAATAAGGCAGTGCTGGAAACATTGCCACGTAAATCCTGAAACCAGCTGATTCTGTTCAGTTGCCATCCTAACATCACTGCGATAAGTCCTAAAATGACAGAACTCAAGATGTGACCTAACCCACATACAGTGGTAAGGAAATATGTTTTGAAGGATGACCATTTGCCGGAACGGGACAATACAATAAAGGGCAAATAATGATCCGGTCCCGACATCGTATGGATGGAACTAATTGAAATTGCGGTAAGAGACAGTGCCAACAATTCGCTCATGGTATTTTACTTCCGGTATTTAAGCACCACAACTTATCCTGTATCTTCCGGAAGCAATCAAAAATTTGCTCGCCCCCAAACCCCAATACCCTGATTACAAAGCCATCTTTCTGTAACGCTGAAATTCCAAATTCAATGTCGGCTTCAGTATTCAGCATCTCAAAAACTTCCTCGATTGAATCAGTAACAGGGATGTTTTTAGTATTTAAATAAATCAATGTTCCCTGGTGGGTAAATTCTTCTAAACATCCTCCGACAGAATCCAGTGGCGTTATTTGTGGCTGCAGCAGAATGTTATCTTTAAGAATCAAGTTCTCGTTAAAAAAGACTTCTATTTTATTTTGAAAATGATTGTACTTAAAAACCTCTCCGAGGTTTTTTCTTCCGCACGTAATAATTTCTCCCATCATAAAATCACAATGGCGATCCAGGTAAATGGCGTTGCTACCGATAAAGGTGGAGTTCTCATGAGGAACAATAGGGTGGGGGACATAAGAGAAAGAGGTGTTCGCCTGCATATGCAATATTAGTTTCTGGGTGGCATGATCATCCATATTGAATAGCCGCTGGTAGGACTGAGAAAGAAGTTGTAATCGTGCATTTTCTTCGATCAGAATATTCAAATAATAATGATCTCCACTTAACATACCAGGTGACGAACTAGTGATCATCAAATAAGCACCGCCATCTTTCTTTAATTGCCCAACTGGTAAAACGCGAAACGGAGGACTTACAAATACATCTTTCAAATAGGATTTACCGTCTCTGGTGCCACAAGTAATCGATAACTTGCAATCCATCAACGCCAAAGCTTCGGCTCCACTGTGTCTTCCAAAAGCGCATACTTTTTGATCCAGCCTACAATAGACTCTAATCCTTCACCCGATCGAAGGTTACTAAATATAAAAGGTTTACCCTGACGCATTCGGCGTGCGTCTTTTTCCATAACTTCTAAGCTAGCTCCCACCATGACAGCCAAATCAATTTTATTAATAAGCAAAAGATCGGAACGTGTAATTCCGGGGCCACCTTTTCTTGGTATTTTTTCGCCCTCCGCAACGTCGATAACGAAAATTGTCACATCGGCTAAAGCAGGACTGAACGTTGCAGAAAGGTTATCGCCACCACTTTCAATGAAAATAATTTCAATATCAGGAAACCTTCGTACCATCTCATCCACAGCTTCAAGATTCATGCTGGCGTCCTCCCGAATAGCAGTATGAGGACATCCACCAGTTTCGACACCGATGATTTTCTCTTTGGGTAGAAGACTGTTTTTCGTCATAAACTCCGCATCTTCCTTAGTATAGATATCATTGGTGATCGCAGCAATATTATACTCGTTGAACATTCTTCTGGAAAGTCTTTCCAGAAGGGCTGTTTTACCCGATCCGACAGGACCCGCAACACCTATTTTTACATACTTTCTTTCTTGCATAGCATTATCATATTTTCGTTAGGACATATATAGTCTTGAATAAAGTCTTTCGTGCTGCATGGCGCGAATGTCAGAAGCAATGTTACACAACCCGATGAGCGCTTTATCCAAATTAATTGTCTCTTCCGCGAGCTTGGTTATTTTGGGCTGAAAACGGAACATCATATCCTGTCCATCCAATTGACTCAGTGGTACTAGTTTGACTGTATTCGTTATCATCCCGATGCAACTGTTGTAAAAAAAGGCAAACACAGTTTCCGCAATCGGAATTTTCATTAGTGCAGCATACATTCCAAAAGCAATCGAGTAATGGCAACTCGCCTGTTCAAGGTGGATTGCTTCCGCATAAGCTACGGCCAAATCAAAAGACTTGTGCCGACGGAAAATCTTCATAAATCTTAAACCCAATTTCTGACTGGCATCACGGAGTTCTCTGGGGGACTTTATTGCCGTGCATTCGTGATCAAGACGGATTAATTCCTCCAGATCGTTATCGACAGAAGTTTCGTATGCCATGCGTACAAAAGAAGCATCATTATATTTCATGTTGTACGAAAGCATATTTTCAATGAAAATCTCTGCGGTCGCAGCATTGTTTACTTTCCCCTTTTGAATATAAGTTTCCAGCCCGTAGGAATGTGAGAATCCTCCAATTGGCAAAGTAGGATCAGCGATGTGTAAAAGGCTTCCTAAATAATTATTCATCGTCTTTAGACAGGTTAGAAGCCATCGCAATAATTTTATTGAAAAGAGATGTACTCTCAGAATGCTGGTGTGGTGCTACGTTGGACTTAAGCAAATTCAGTAACTGGTGCTTAGCTCTCCATGGCGCATAGCCACTGGCTTCTAACCATTTATACATTGGTGCTTCAAAAGTCATTAGTATCAAATCTCCCTGAATGAAAAGTGGCATGTGTTTGTTTCCAATCTCATAACAAACCGTTCCCATCTCCTGCATGGTTTTTGGTTTCAGCACAATTGCTTCACATGGTTTGATGTGCACTACGATCACTTTTTGTTGATCCTGATAAAGGATGTCTCCATCCCGTAAGCACTGACCTTCTTTCAAAAATCTTAATGCCAGGTCAGTGCCATCATTGCTGACTTTTCGCTGAATGCGCTTGTTTGCTTCGTACCATTCAAGTTCCAGTAGATCGACATGCAAATGTTCTATCGATTCATGAGCGATATTTCTTGTGATTTCAGTTATCAGCATTCAATGGAATCTATTACCACATGTATCGCATTGATTCTAACATTATTTTTATTAACCGTTGCTTGGTCAGAACAAATAGTATAACTGAGCCAGCGGCAATTTGTCAGCAGGTTCGCACGTGATGTGTACCCCATCAACCGTTACTTTGTAGTTCTCGGGATTCACTACAATTTCAGGAGTGGCGTTGTTATGGATCATACTTGCTTTAGAAATGGTTCGGCAATTTTTTACTGGCAATACATTTTTCTCTAAACCATATTCTTTAACAATACCTTTTTTAATAGAAGCCTGCGATACAAAAGTTGCACAAGAATGGTACTTGGCCTTGCCATGTGCGCCAAACATATTTCTGTATATAATGGGCTGTGGCGTCGGTATGGACGCATTCGGATCGCCCATCTTCGAGGCAATAATAAAACCTCCTTTATAAATGATTTCAGGTTTTACACCAAACATCGATGGCTGCCAAAGCACAAGATCTGCCATCTTACCAACTTCGATTGAGCCCACATATTCAGAAATGCCCTGAGCAATAGCTGGATTAATCGTGTATTTGGAAACATACCGCTTAACCCGGAAATTATCGTTAGACTTATCAGTTTCCAGATAGCCCCTCTGTGAACGCATTTTACTGGCGGTTTGCCACGTGCGTGTAATAACTTCACCTACACGTCCCATGGCTTGCGAATCAGAACTCATCATACTGAAGACACCCATGTCCTGTAAAATATCTTCGGCAGCAATTGTTTCGGGACGAATTCGGGAATCGGCAAAAGCAATATCCTCAGGAATATTTTTACTTAAATGGTGACAGACCATAAGCATGTCCTTATGCTCATCAATCGTATTCTTGGTAAATGGTCTTGTGGGATTGGTAGATGCGGGTAAAATATTTTTATACTGGGCTATCTTAATAATGTCCGGTGCATGGCCACCACCAGCACCTTCCGTATGGAATGTGTGAATGACCCTGCCATTGATTGCCTTTACTGTGTCTTCAACAAAACCGGCCTCATTCAACGTGTCTGTATGTATTGCTACCTGGACATCGTAGGCATCAGCCACCTTGAGTGCTGCATCAATAACGCCGGCAGTTGCTCCCCAATCTTCGTGAATCTTCAGACCTAACGCTCCGGCTTCAATCTGTTCTTCCAAAGGTTGAAGGGTTGAACAATTCCCTTTGCCAAAGAAGCCCAGGTTCATGGGGTACTCATCAGCGGCTTGCAACATTCTTTGTATGTTCCATTTACCAGGAGAACAAGTGGTCGCATTAGTTCCATCGTTAGGCCCGGTACCACCGCCAATCATGGTTGTAACTCCGCTGTATAGTGCCGTCTCAATCTGTTGAGGGCTTATAAAGTGAATGTGGGTATCAATCCCCCCGGCAGTAATAATATATCCATTGCCACCATGAACTTCAGTTGACGCACCCACCACCATGTTGGGAGCTACGCCATCCATTATATCGGGATTTCCTGCTTTCCCGATTCCGACAATCTTACCGTCACGGATACCTATATCTGCTTTATAAATTCCTGTGTGATCGATGATGATTGCTCCGGTTATACAGAGATCAAGAGCTCCTTTCTCGCGGGTGATTGTAGCGGATTGCCCCATACCATCCCTTGCTGTTTTACCACCACCAAAAATTAGTTCATCCCCATAGGTGGAGAAATCTTTCTCGATTTCAATAATTAAGTCAGTGTCGCCTAATCGCACTTTATCTCCGGTAGTTGGCCCGGCAAGATTGGCGTATTTGTCTCTGCTTATTTTAAGACTCATTTGGATTTGGTTTTAAAGTGTAATTCTGACGCCCGTGCTATCGCTGATTTTTTGACTGATTCGGAAGCGGTTTCACCGTTCACAAGATTGTTAAGTCCCATAACTTTTTTGTTACCTCCAATCTCAACGAGGCTTACATTTTTTTCTTCTCCGGGTTCAAAGCGAACAGCCGTTCCGGCAGGTATATTCAAGCGCATACCAAATGCTTTAGTGCGATCAAACTCTATCGCTCTGTTTACCTCAAAAAAATGAAAGTGTGAGCCCACTTGAATAGGCCTGTCTCCCGTGTTGGTTACTTTCATGTCGGTCGTCTTACGACCTTCATTCAAAGTAATCTCGCCTTGTTTTACAAATATTTCTCCTGGTATCATATTAGATTTTTTATCGGATTGGATTGTGAACGGTCACCAATTTTGTTCCATCGGGGAACGTAGCCTCTACTTGTATGTCGTTAATCATCTCAGGTACCCCGGGCATGACATCATTCCTGGTCAGGACATTGCCGCCACTTTGCATCAGTTGCGCAACACTGGTGCCATCTCGGGCACCTTCCAAAACGTAGGCTGTAATGATGGCAATACTTTCAGGATAATTCATTTTCAGTCCACGTGCTTTTCTTTTTAAGGCCAACTCTGATGCCACAAAGACCATCAGTTTTTCCGTTTCTCTAGGAGTTAAATGCATATCAATTGATTTAGTGTTTTCTCGTCTGCTGATTCTAATAAGAAACCTACCACCGGACTCCAGAACATATAACTAAATACAAACTCAAAATTGATTCATGTTCTACTTATATATCGGCTTTTAAGATAAAGTTTAGAATGATTACAATTAAACGCGTAACAGAGCCTTAATATAAACTTAACTGAGCCTACTCAGAACATTACTTGTGCTAATGAGCTAGCTATGGGACAAATTTTAGTGTTCCTTAATTTAGAAAAAAAGTTAAATAGAGTTAATTAACAGTAACAGTTATTGGCGCAATGCATGCCGATAGCATTTCACCACAGCATCTTCATTTAATGAGCTTCTGACAACCAAGATGAAGCAATTTACAGTTCCTCAAAAAACGTCGATCGAAATGAACCGTTCGTTGATAAATCTTACCGACTTTACCACGATGATCCGCGACAAAATAACCGCGAGGTAACTAAGGTATCCCTGTTTTCCGGGATGCGGCAATTTGCAGAGGCTTTCCTCTTTTGTCCTACATAAAAATTCCTGGCTTTTCCTTTCTCCTCCCATTAAACCCTGATGGTTTTGATCCATCTATTTGACCATGCATCACTACGTAAGTATCAGTTTGGTTGGCTCTTTTCTCTTGATTGCTTTCTTAATAGGATTTCTAGGTATTCTAATTGTCGTCTTGGTTTTTGCCTTTGTGATTTCATTCCTTTTTGAACGGGCTAAGAAAATAATTCAAATTTGTATTTCAGGATTCGCATAAAATGCGTTGTTGCATTGAAAGCTATAAGACGACTTCAATGAGATAGGTTCCTATCTATCATTTTATCTTAATTTATCATTGAATGATACTCCATTGGTTCGCCAATTTTCAATTGGATAAGTTTCGTATTAGGGTCAAACTCAAACCACAGGCTTTGTGTAGATTAGGTTGAAAGGAAGCCTACGACTCGGATTGTTGGGTTGTTTTATTTATGTCAAATACCTGTTGATGAGCAAGCACTGTCAGTACAGAGGGTGGTTGACAAAGTTGCCGGAATAAAAAGAGGACTTACCCACTCATCTCGGGTCGACTCATGCGGCGAAGAATTGGGGAGAGATGGGCGAAGCACAAAGAGTATCGGTTTAATCCGTTATTTTTGACTTACAGCAATTAGTCCATGCTCCAATGAAAATACTTGTAGTTGAAGATGAAAAGGTGCTGGCCAACAGCATCGTCTCCTACCTTAGTAAAGAGCAAATACATTGCGAGGTTGCGACTGATTATATAAACGGCCTCGATAAGATTATTTCATATGAATACGACTGCATCTTGTTGGATATCGGGCTCCCAGGGGGAAGCGGAATTAACCTCCTAAGAAAACTTCGCGCAATGAAAAAAGTAGATGGGGTTATTATTATTTCAGCGCATGCGTCCATTGACGAAAAATTGGAGGGACTGAAAGTGGGTGCTGATGATTACATTGTTAAGCCGTTTCATCTTCCGGAGTTAGCTGCGAGAATAGAAGCATTGGTACGAAGAAAACAATTTGGTGGTCTTAATAAATCAGAATTTGGCTTGCTCACAATCAACCGTGATAGCAAGTCAGTAGCTGCCAACAACGTTCCAATTAACCTTTCTAAAAGTGAATACGAATTACTAGTATTTCTGTTGGCGAATAAGAACAGAGTGGTCACCAAGCACGCAATAGCGGAGCACCTGAACGGGGACGATGCTGAGTTGGTTGATAATTTTGATTTTCTCTATGCTCATATCAAGAACTTGAAAAAAAAGCTGACCTCCGCAGGGTGTCCAGATTATATCAAAACGATGTATGGGATAGGCTATAAGTTTGAAGTTGTCGATTCATGAAGCTGTTAAATTTTACGACGAGAGCAATCGTTATCTACTCAAGCATTCTTGCGATAATCAGCATTCCGATCTTCTATTTAATCATTCACGAAATAGCGATTCGGAAATTGGACAATGAGTTGAGATACTACGGGACCTTAGTGGAGCGCACAAAACAGAATATCCATAGCCAGAAAGACTTAGAATTGTATCAAAAACTCCATCCTGAAATTGAGCTAGCCATTGCCAACTCCAGTCTTCTAATAGACACAGTTTTCACCGAATTCCATTACGATATTGAAACTCGTCAGGCAGTTTCTCATAGAGAATACCGGACATCAATTTCAATCAATGACAAACGATACGAGCTAATTATTCGTCAACCTATGATTAGCACGACTGAAATGACATTGGCAGTTGTTGCCACCCAATGTCTCTTCATCATTGGCTTTTTGGTCGGGACTTTCTTGATTAACAGAAGGTTGTCTAAATGGATTTGGAGACCATTTTATGAAATGCTAATTGCTTTAAAGGATTTTAAACTTGGAAAAACAAGGGACCTTTTATTTGTACCATCCAAGATTTCTGAATTCGCAGATTTACAAATTCGTCTTAAGGAATTAGTCTCCGAAAACACAAAAGCTTATGAGTTGCAGAAAAAGTTCACTGCAAATGCAGCTCACGAATTGCAAACACCCCTTGCAGTTTTCCAAAGCAACCTTGAATTACTATTACAGACGAAATCATTGGACGAGGAGCAATCAGTTATTCTCCAGAAACTACTGGAAACCACACTAAGACTATCAAAACTGCAAAAAGCACTTTTGCTGCTTTCAAGAATTGAAGGAAAGCAATTCATCGAAAACCAAAAGATTGATTTAGTTGAAATGTGTAATGAAATTGTTTTACGATTCTCACAGAGCCTTGAGGCTAAATCACTCACAATCAGGAGCTCTTATGGAAGTTCAAAGAACCTAACTGCTAATCGAGTACTTCTTGAAACACTTCTATCTAACCTACTCAGTAACGCCATACGATATTCGAGGGAAAAGGGAGAGGTGTTCCTAATTGTTCAATCCGACTATTTCGAAATTCAAAATGCCGGAGATAAGATGAAATTGGAAGAGGGTGAACTCTTTGAACGGTTTAGGAAAGATAATTATACTGGAAATATAGGCCTGGGTCTAGCCATTGCTAAGCAAATTTGCGAGACTTATGGATGGCGTATCGGATATCGGTACGAGAACGGCAACCACGTTTTTTCAATATACTTTAGCTGAGTGCGGCTTCTTCTAAGTAGGGCACCTCGAAACTGATTATTATTTTCTTTCTGTCTGATAAATAATTCAGAATTAATTCAGATTCGCCTCGTTGCAGGGGGCATAAACAAAACAATATAGTGATGAAAAATTTAAAATATGGTTTAATAGCGCTGAGTGCTGTTGCACTAATCAGCGGATTTGAACTTTGGCGCGGCTCGAAGGAGAATTCGGAAACGGATTTAAACGCTTCTGCAACTGTTCCAGTTGTCAGAACTTCCTATGTTCAAGAGCTATCAACCTCGCCAGTTGATTTTGAAAATGCCTCTCGTAAGGCAGTCGCGTCTGTTGTCCATATTAAGACAACGATGAAATTTAGCAAAGCCTCTAATTCACAAAGCGAAGGGCTTGATGATGAATTCCTGAGACGTTTCTTTGGCGAAAATCAAGGCAAAGGATTTTCCTCGCCTGAGCAGAAGGCGTCAGGTTCAGGTGTAATTGTTGGTGCTGACGGCTATATCGTGACCAACAATCACGTGGTGGAAAACGCATCTGAGATTTTGGTTACTATCCCTGAAAGCAACAAGAACTACAAAGCTACTGTTGTTGGCACGGACGCGAATACAGATCTCGCACTCATCCACATAGAAGCAAAAGACCTACCGGTAATGACGTTTGCAAATTCCGACGACGTTAAGCTCGGACAGTGGGTGTTGGCTGCCGGCTACCCACTTAACCTGGACGTGACCGTGACGCAAGGGATTGTAAGCGGTAAGTCGCGTAACATTGGTATCAATCGTCAGGCGAGCGCACCTGTAGAAGTATTCATTCAAACTGATGCCGCCATTAACCCCGGCAGCAGCGGCGGTGCATTGGTTAATACAAATGGCGAACTGGTTGGTATCAACACGGCGATTGCTTCGACCACTGGAGCGTATGCCGGTTATGCTTACTCTGTTCCGTCTAATCTTGTGAAGAAGGTGGTCACTGACATCATGAAATTCGGAACTGTGCAACGAGGTTATTTAGGTATTCGGTACTCGCCGAGCGAGCCTAGTGACGAACAGAAAAAGGAGTTTAATATTTCTGAAGATCTCACAGGAATACTGGTAGTGGATGTCGATACTGAAGGAGCAGCAGCCGCAGCGGGAATTAAGAAGGGCGATGTGATTACTAAAATTAACGACTCGGCTACACCGACTGCCCCTGAAATGGTTGGAATAATTGCCAGTTTCAAACCGGGTGACAAAGTAAAGATAACCTTTCATCGCAACGGAAAAGAACTGACCAGCGAGGTCACTCTGAAAAATAAATCAGGAAAATACGGAGTAGTCATGCCATCTGCCAGTGATATTTTGGGTATTGATGTTTCATCGTTAACCGAATCAAACAAAAGCGAATATACAGTCAGCGGAGGTGTAAAAGTTGAAAACATACATGAAGGTATAGTGAGCAATCAAACAGACATGAAAGCGGGCTTCTTAATTACAAGAATAGGAGGGAAGTCAATTAAGTCAGTTGATGATTTTAATAAGCAGGTGGAAGAATTGCACGGTAATTTTCAAGTTGAGGGAGTTTATCCTAACAGCAATGATGTCTATTATTATGGAATAAATGGATTTAGAAAATAAGGTCGCCACATTTTTTTAGAATAAGGCCCTGCGATCGCATCAACGGGTCTTTTTTTCTACACGAGAAACTAATCGGAGAATAAAAAAATAATGAAACTGCCCCCGCAGTGATGGGACGTTTCTACAATCGGCTGTGCTAATAATGGAACATCCTGTTAATCTTCCCGATTAAATCCCGTTATCAAAAGAGCCAGAGCAGTTTTCAATCAGGTAAATGCGACTTTTTATTTCTCAATCCTCTAGTTTAGGATTTCAACCGCATATTGGTTCACGAACTGAATCGGGTTTTAAACACGGAAATCCGATCCTTCATGCTGTTGAAAAACCGGTTTCGTTCCCGTTCGCCGGTTACGCTGATTTGCACTGACTTTTTTATTAAATTTTGTAAATACAGCTCCGTCTGTTCACAAAATGGCTCTTGGAACGTGAGCAATAAATTTAATGCGTTTTGGGTTACATATACGCTTCGCTTAGTGTCCATCCTCGCAAAAACGGTATTGTCGGCTATCAGTATTTCGTTATTGAACATTCCAAATTTTCCTCCCTCCGATTTTTTGCCGGTAAAAGCCTCCTCTTTGACAAGTTCCAGGAGTTGAATGAGTTGATCGCAAAGGGCTGGAGCATCGTTTTGGCTTTGGAAAAGGCGGCATTCGTAATAAAACTCAATTTGCTTCAAGGTATCAAAGACCACTTCTTCATTCCAGATTTCAATGGTGTGAAGCGACGAGTATTTTGACCAGACCCTGTTCGCTAAGCCAATTAGCTCATTGGGGACAGCTGAAGAAGAAAAACCTTGGTGCTCATAGCTAGGATAGTTGAACAACGTTTTCATCCAAAAAAATAATTTGAACGATGACAGCAGGGGCAGGCGAAAATAATGAAATACCGGTATGTCCTTCGCTGAAAAAATCATTTCATGATCGTCGAAGCCACTAAGAAAATCGAGGTTCTTGAAAACCGAGGTAAGCCATTTTTCGAGTGTGTAATTGGCGTGGTCAACCACCCTTCGGTGAAATGTGACCATTTGTGAAGAATTGGAAAGTAGGACATCGAGAGAAATTCCAAACTTGTCGTGAAGTTTTTTCACCTCGTCCAACGACAGCACTGTTTCCCCCCGTAATCTACGATAAGCACTGTCTCGGCTGATGTTCAAAATCTCGGCCAATTCATCTGCGAAAGAAATATTGTCTGGAAGCCTATTTCTGACTTGATCAAGAAATGATGACTGGAGACTACCGTTGATGGCCATTGAAGCAACTTGGGGTTTGCAAAAAAACGCAATTAATAATACAGATTTATGCGCTGATTTGCAATCCCCACAAAAACAATCCAGCGCTCAGGCTTTGTTTTCGATTAGCCCAAAATCAACGCCATTTCATTACTTCCGTTTTTTGTTCCAAAGTTGGAACAAGGCGGTATAAAAGCTCGTAGAACTGCCGGAGGGACTTCTATACCATTTTCTCCTATTAGTCGAACAAGGAAAAAGTGCTGAAATCCCGAATATCTTCCCGATTAAATCCCGATTAAGAAATAGACCTTAGTATCACCTCACTTGAAACTTGAAGAGTAATTCTGCTCCATCAATAGAACAAGCAGCCATGAGCCTGACCAAATGAACTACCCGTCACTTCTGAGCGATTTCACCGGGTCCGAACTAGCTGCCCTAATCGATTGATACCCCATCGTAAGCCAAGCAATAGCAAATGCAATAACGCCGGCCATGAGATAAACCGCTACACCAATCTCCGTTTTGTAGGTGTAACTTTTCAGCCACCAATCGACACCAAACCATGCGAGTGGCGCAGCAATGGCAAAGGCGATGATTATTAGTTTCCCAAATTCTTTCGAAAGTAGAACCACTATGCTGCTCACCGAGGCACCCAAAACTTTTCGTATTCCGATTTCTTTGGTACGCTGCTCAGCCGTGAATGCCGTAAGCGCGAACAGCCCCAGGCAGGCAATAATTATTGCAAGTCCTGCAAAGACAAAAAATATCTGCGACAAGCGTCGTTCAGAAGCATACATTTTTCCGAAGTCTTCGTCTAAGAAGGAATACTGAAATGGTTGACCAGGTGCCAATTGCTTCCAAACTTTCTCGACCGACTGAATCACTTCTTCCGTTTTTGAAGAACTGAACTTAAAAGAAACATTGCCATCACTCTTGTTGAGGAAAAGACCGAGCGGTGTTATTCCTTCCTTCATGGTGGAGAAATGGAAATTCTCAATTACGCCGATCACTGTCCAAGATTTGAGTTGATCGGGATCCGGCGAACCATCCGGTTTGTTCCCGTAGAAGGTGCTTATCTTTTGACCGATTGGATTTTCTCCCAGCGCAAACATAGGTAGGGCAGCTTCATTTAGTATCACTGCCGTAGAATCGGAAATGAATTCAGGGGAAAACCCCCGGCCAACTTTTATTTTCATTCCCATAGTTTCAATATAATCGGTATCAACATACCAACTCTGCAGGCCGACTAGGTTATCAGGCGTAGGCTGATTCCCCTCTTTCCAGTACGTGTTGTTGTTGCGATAGCTATCGGGTCCCTCCACAGGCAAGTTTCCTGAAATGGTTCCTCTTTCAATATGAGAAACCTTCAATACTTCGTTCTTGAAGGTTTGAACATTAGGAAATGGCCTTAGGGCATAAGCATCGTGTACAACCAGCACTTGATTTTTTTCAAAACCTAATTTTTTATTCTGGATAAAGTTCAGTTGGCGGTTTACTGTTATCGCCCCGACAATTAGTGATATGGAAATGACAAATTGAAAAACCACAAGAGCACTTCGAATCAGCCCGCTCTTCATTCCTAATGCAACTTGACCTTTCAAGACATTCACCGGTTTAAATGCAGATAGAAAAAATGAGGGGTACAGCCCCGCCAATAAACCAATGATCAAAACACAACCTAAAACAATTAAATAAAAGAACGAATTTGCAAATGGGATGATGAGATGCTTGGAGGCAAGGTCGTTGAAGATGGGGAGGAAGAGATAGGTCAGGCAAATGGCGATGACAAAGGAAAGTAGGGTAACCAAAATAGATTCCGTTAGGAACTGGCGTATCAGATGCGAGCGCAGGGAACCCATTACTTTACGCACCCCTACTTCCTTGGCCCGGTTGCTGGATCGGGCAGTGGAGAGGTTCATGAAATTGACACAGGCGATAGCCAAAATAAAGGCTGCAACTATGGCGAAAAGGTAAACATACGTGATGTTTCCGTTCGGTTCCAATTCTCCTTTTCGGTCAGAATGAAGATGGATATCTCGTAACGGGGTTAACGTAATTTCCCATGAGTTGCCACTTGCAAAAAATTTATCCATGGTCATATCGTTGCCTAAGACACTGGCAATCTGTGGACCAAAATATTTAGCCAGGAAGCCCGGAAATTTCTTTTCCAGCGCTTTCGCATCGGCGCCCGGCTTTAATAACAGATAAGTGTTAAAGTTTTCACTGAGAAAAGAAACGGATTGTGCTTCTTTGGCTGTGGGCCAGTCGCCGACCATGGCAATCAGGATATCAAAATGAAAATGTGAAGCCGCGGGTATGTCTTCATAAACCGCCGTGACCTTGGCATGTCGCACGTTGTCAAGAATCATCGATTCTCCCAGAGCACTTTTGCCGGGAAAATACTTCTGCTCCATACTTTTACTGATAGCAATACTACCGGGTTCTTTAAGCGCTGTCACTGGATTTCCGGCCAACACCTTTACCGAGAAAATTTCAAAAAATGTGCTGTCAGTCCAAATTACGTTTGGTTCTTTTATGTTTTGAGTTCCGGTGGCAGTTTTAACTAAATAAGAACCTTGATTTCTGAAACGAACTGTCGCCTCAACCTCTGGATAATCTTGCAGCATAGCATTCGCCAATGGTGCACCATTTTGACAGATGTTTACATGGTTGCCGCCAAACTTTATTTCCTCATTAAGCCGATAAATGCGATTGCCTTTGATGTTGTAGGCATCGTAGCTCAATTCATCGACAACAAACATTACAATGGTCAAACACGCAGCCACCCCAACGGCAAGACCTGCAATGTTGATGAACGAATAGACTCCTTGCTTACGAAGGTTGCGCCAGGCAATGTTGAAGTAACTTTTTAACATATTTTTAGATTATAATTTTCAATAATGAACTCCTTGCTCACTATAAGTTTGTCCTCGAGTCTGCAACATACATAGCCCGACCGTCAAAACCTTCTACAGTAGATTAGACGAGTTTAAATTCATTGTGGGTGCATATTTCAACTATATCTTTTTAAAAATGTGCTCTCCAATCCTTCGGGATGGTTTTTTTGCTGAAAAAATTCGTTCTTCAGGTCTGGAAATCACCACCTCAAGTGTCTTACGTCAATAACTGAAACAAAATTTTGACATCAGCCAATTTGAAGAAGTTCTGTAACCCTTGGTTGCAAAATTTCTTTCCCTGGCAAGACAGCGCTTAATAATCAGAACTTATACCTTTACGGGTTTCCCGGGCAGAGGGGTCGCGCGACCCAGTGGCAATAAATCGCAAAACCAAAACCCTCTTGTCATTATCTCTGTCGCTGTGTGATCAGACGTTGCCCTCGTTTCGAGAGGCTTGAAAATTTTTTCACCAATTGTAAAATCAATTTTCTTTTTAAACAAAGGCCCATCGTAACAAAACGTATGATATTCTCCGTTTTCCCCGCATGGATCAATGTTGGCTGGCAATTCGTTGATAAGTGATTCGTTTATCTCTCTGCCTACCCATTCTTCTCCAAGATATTCTCCATTCGTGCAGCAAATAACAGTTTTAAATTCCTGGCGTATAAAATCATTTATAATGATGGCTGTGTCCATTTTCCATAGCGGGAAAATCCCTGTCATCCCAATTCTTGCTAAATTATTCTCACGATATATCCTTAAATCTTCCAAAAAGATGTCTCCAAAAATTACATTATAAATTTCTTCTGCTTTGACTTTTAGTAAAACAGCGTCCATTTGTTTTTCATATTCATCGTTTGAGCTCTCCATTACTGTTACTTTCAAGAGAGGAATACCGATCGATTCTGCTTGCCTGTCCAATAATTCCTCTCTTACTCCATGCATTGAAATTCTTTTGAACGTATCATTCACCGTAGTGAGTAGATATTTTACCTCAAACAAGTTTTCTGACAGAACTCTATTTAAGCAATAGGAGGAATCCTTTCCGCCGCTCCAACAAAATATTGCCTTAGTCTTCTCGCCCATGTTCGCCGTTTTATGTTTCAGCCGTTGCTTTAGTAATTCATAAGTTTTTTTTCTACAATGAACAGGCATTAATTTATCCTGGATTTAATGATCGACTATTGTTCTTCACAATACTGCTAACTCAAGAAATAGAATATCTTAATTTCGCTATAGGTCAAGTTTTCATGTGATTCTTTATTCACCAAAAGAGGTAGGTGCCGGGACAGAACCATTCCCGAGGCGCCACTTCCAGTCTTTCCCTCTTTTTACAAGAATTCCAGTATACCGGTAGTAAGGCGTCCTTCTTTTTCCTTCTTTGTCTATTACGACCATGTGACCGTCGGTAAACACCAGGCGGTATTGCCCTGACCATCGATGTCAACATGTTTTAGGTCCCAAGTGAAAGAGGCAACCTGAACATGCTATTTACCCATAGGCTAATACTATCTTTTCCTTTTTTTATTTCACGATGATCGGAACCAATAACCATAATGTCCGGTGAATTATCAAATAGTGACATATACTTTTTGATGTCAGACGACTTTGCAGCAACATTCATTTCTTCAAGGGCATGCATCACTTCCTTTTTTTGTTCGGCTGTAAGATGTTGAGCAATACCCCTCGTCGTTAAAAAGAATGTGGTCGTCGCTAACAGGGAAGAGCAAAGGATCAAATGTCTCATATTTAAATCAGGGCTATAGTGGAAGCTTATAAAAGCCATTGAAGATATACAGAACGACTGACTATTCCTT
>Ga0207112_1146_pt1 | contig 17049 bp, 18 predicted proteins | sample Alteio_BWMinHeat_72_FD_153549 | JGI IMG/M metagenome (GOLD analysis project Ga0207112, IMG submission 153549) | Enriched cells from forest soil in Barre Woods Harvard Forest LTER site, Petersham, Massachusetts, United States -... | ecosystem: Environmental > Terrestrial > Soil > Temperate forest >...
GATAACGGCGCAGAATGGAATACTGGACCACGCCGGCGATCTTCTCCGTCTTGCCTTTTGCGGTGACAAAGAAGGTAGGCGTCTGATTGATCTCCAACTTTTTAGCCAGGGCCATGTCGCTCGCGATGGCAGCCTGGATCGACGGATCCGCCATCTCTTTCTGCAAGCGCGCCATGTCCGGCTTGTTCAGCGCCGCAGCTACCACTGGCTCGATCTTGCCGTCGCCTGCCCACTTGTCCTGGTTCTCATAGAGCGCGTCGGTGACCTCAGCCCAGTAGCGCTGGCCCATTCGCTGCGCGGCATGACCGTAGCGGGCAGCATCAGGTGCGTGCGGATGGACGCTCAAGGGGAATTCGCGATAGACCACGCACACTTTGCCCGCATCGGCATAGTCGGTGAGGACCGAGCGCATCGTTCCGAGGTAAAAATCCCGGCAGGCGGGACACTGGTAATCGGAAAAGACCTCGATCTTGATGGGAGCTGTGGGCTTGCCGCCCACGCACGGTGATTCTGTCTGAGCCGGCATGGCTGGTGCGGCAGCGAGAAGAGCCAGACTTATGAGCAAGCCTGGAAAGATTCGTCGGGTTTTCATCATAGCACCCCGCCTTTCAGTCACTTGCGGCATCCCGGGCCGCTGAAGCAAGATTACTCCCGGCGCTTCCCAGATGCAACTGATACGGAGGCCAGGAAAAAGGTTAAGAGAGACCCGCCGCATCGGACCCGGCCTTGCCCCGCATAATGCCCTATTTTGCTGACTCCGGCTGCTTGGTATACAAAGCTAAGTGCAGCCGTTTTAACCTGCAGAGGTCATTCTGGGCGACTCTGAACGGAGTGCCGAAATTGCACTCATTCAGCTCAAGTGGAGAAAGAGCGTGCCAATCTCAAAAGGAACTCAAAAACGCATCGGAAAACATTTAGGAGGGATGGTGCACGTGGTAGCCTCAAAACCGCGTGCTGATAAGCTCGAACTGCGCATTTTAGAAGAATTGACGTTCATTGCAGATCACATACTATCCCTGGAAAAGCAGTTCCGGGAGGTGCTGGTCCGTCTGGAAACGAAGGAAGAGGTTAAGGATAACTTCCGGCTTCCTTGAAATAGGCCTCTCGCGGTGAAGGCCGACTCAAAGCTCCCGGCCAAACGAGAAATCTCCCCCATAGCCCCTCCTCCTCCCACCTCTGCTTCAACGGCCTTAGTTGATGTGCGATCGTGCTTCCGGGCCCCCCCGCACGAGGAGCCCGGGTCTGCCAATCGGACGGCGAAAAAACCTCTTGATTTTCGGGTTCCAGAGGAACAGAATTTCAGCAACTGCCTCGTCCAAGAGCGCGTTTGCGGGAACGTGATCCAACCAGAGTCGCCGAGGCAGCCGGAAAACTTCTGGCAACCAAGTAACCGGCAAACCTTTTTCAACAGCCCGTGGGGTGGGCTGTTGAAAACGCCGCAAGAGAAAAAATCAAACATCCAGGCTGAAGTGTCCACTCTGACAGTCGAGCAACCTTAAATTGGAGGAGGAAACATGAACGGTCTATCTTCGCTGATGATACTAGGGATCATCTGGGGCGCCATCTCCGTTCTGCTGGTGCTGATGATCATCTACCGGGCGGTTTTAGGGATCCATGAAGACAATCAAATCTTCCTGGACCGGGCAGAGGCCGCCCTGGAGCAAGAGCAGGTGGAAACGCTCCACCAGATCAGCCGCGCGAACTTATTTGTGAAGGTCCTCAGCATCGCGTCCGGCGCGCTATTGGTCGTTATCGCTTCGCTGTGGGTTTACGGTGGGCTCTACGGCTAGCAGACACCTTGCTTGAGCGGCTAGAGCCTCGGAGCCTCTAAAACCATCCCCTTCGGGCGGATGGGATATGGCTCAACCCCCGGAAGAAGTTGGACGTGTGCCACTTTCCTGCAACTTTAGGGGTTGTTGGCCAGGCCCTGGACCCTAACTATTGGAAGGCGTTGGGGGTTTCGAGTTCTCAGCCTGTTGGGCGGGATTCGCGGTCATCCCTTACGGTTTTCAGAAAGACTTCTACGACATGAGGATCGAACTGAATTCCCGCCCTCTCCCGGAGATAGGTCCCACTTGCTCCGGCGGCCAGCCGGGGCGATAGGGTCGATCCGAAAGCAGCGCGTCCCAGACATCCACAACGGTGAAAAGGCGCGCCGACAAGGGGATCTCCTCACCTCTGATTCCCCTCGGATATCCCGATCCGTCCCACCGCTCATGGTGGCAATACGGAATCTCCACTGCGGAGCGCAAGTAGGGGATGGGCGCGAGCCACTCATAGGCGTGCACCGTGTGGCGCTCCATGATTTCGTATTCCTCTGGACTCAGCGGCCCGGCTTTCTGCAGGATCGCATCGGGGATGGCCATTTTGCCGATATCGTGCAGTAATACGCCGCGGCGGATATGCACCACCTGGTCTTTGTCAATCGCATAGGCGTACGCCAGATGGGTCGTCAGCTCCGTCACCCGGCGCGTATGGCTCTCCTCTCTCTGTTCCGTAGGTCGAGCGTTTGACCCAGCCCTCCAAGGTCGTGTCATAGGCTACACTAGGCCTGCATGCGATGTTTGTAACTGCTCGAATAGGGCGGCATTGTCGATTGCGATGGCCGTCTGGCCGACGAGGGCTTCCAGAAACCCCTGCCAATCCGGAGTTGCGGCGAGAGGTTCGCGGTGCCAGACTTCGAGCACCTCATTCACCTGTCCCTTTGCGATCAGGGGAACGCTGCAATAGCAAACGAAGTGTTCGTTGGAAAGAAGTGCCGGGTCCGCCAATTGAGCCCGGGCCTCCTTCAGGTTATCGATCCTGATGATACATACGGCGCTCCAGGACGGCGCGGCTTGGCGGGCTTGCTCCCAGGTGCTGGTGCGAGCGGATGCCGTGGGGGAACTTAAAACCGGCCCGGCGACGTAATTCAGCATCTGGCTTTGCGGTCCCAGCTGCAGGATGTCGGCGGCATGCACACCGAGCTGGGCGATTACCTGATCCAGTACCACGGAGAGCGTGATTTGGATGTCCACGCTCGCATTGATTGCGATATCTATCGTGCGGAGCGCAGTCAAGCCTGTCTGATCGTTGTAACACCGCGCACTGCGCGACTATTTCTCGGCAGCATATCCCCGGCTGAATGTCAGAACATTCCGGACCGCCTTCTCCCGCAGCGGAAATTCGCACGAACGAGGACGGTTACCGGCAGCGGCTGGAAGCCACTGACACTGGGCCGGAGACGAAAAGACCTCGCGGCACAATGCTCGCCTAGTGATCCCCTTTTTCGGGCAATAGGAATGAAGTCCCATCGAAAATGTGACTTCCGCCCTATTTTCTCCGGAGGGCGGTTGCTGCATTCTACAGCCGGAGAGTAGAGGAAACGTTCGGCGGGAGGCTGCTTTGAATCACGAGCAAGAACAGCAGGTGGAGTTGAGGCGAGAGCGGGAGAACATTCGTCTCTCTGTCAACTCGCTGGAGTTGTGCTGGGGGTGCGACCGGGTCTGTGAATGCGAACAGTGGCTGGTGAACGAAGCGACCCCGGTGTGGCTCTGCCTGGAATGCACTTTCGAGGCCGCTTACCGGCTGGAGAAACAATCCGGGGTGCCGATATCACTTCTTCCTGTGTGCCTCTAACGTGGCGCCCTGGTGATTTGCTCGGCTGTGCGCTGGGACGCCCCGCTTCCCGTCTCCTGACGTAACCTTCTGAAGAGGGGGGACCATGTTTGTTGCGGAACAACGATACTGCAATTTCTGCCGCGGCGTGATCGTGTTCGGCCAAAAGCACGTACAGGCCCGGGTGCCTGGCTCGGAAGGCAAAGCCAGCCTTAACTACAGCCATTACCATCACCGCTTCCAGAACGATTGCTGGGCCCGGCAGCTCAGAAAAGAACAAGGAAGGCCGGAGTTACGCAGGCTTCCAAGCGACATGCCTCGCTGGGCGGGAAACGCTTAAATGGCCTGTTCGCCGCGATCCCCCGTGCGGATGCGAAGGACATCCTCCACATTTGTGACAAATACCTTGCCGTCGCCAAAACTGCCTGTCCTGGCTGTTTCTTGAATCACCTTGATCGCTTCGGCAACCTGGTCATCCCGAACCAAAATATCCAGCTTTAGTTTGGGCTGAAACTCGGCTTTATATTCCGCGCCACGATAACGTTCGGTATGCCCCTTTTGGCGGCCAAAACCTTGAACCTCCATTACCGTCATTCCATGAACGTCTAATCGATCCAAGGCACCCCGGACCTCTTGTAATTTATGCGGTCGAATAATGCATTCCAATTTCTTCATTTGAAAGCCTCTTCTCTCGTCTTCAGAATTCAAAAGGCCGTGTGGAGGAGATGTCTACGGCCAATTCCTTTGGCGAGACCTCGTGAGGGTCTCGCCAGGGAACAGGCGCAGCCCATGGCGGTAAGCAATCGAACCCAGATAGAACCGGGACATCCAAGACCGTGGTCAGGGCTTGAGCCTCTCCATGGCTGTCATGTCAACGGACATCGACACAGAGGTTTTTTATGAAGCCACGCGCTCCGACATTCTGGGATGAGGTTTGGCGTGCCCTGGTAGACGATTTTAGAACCTTCCCGATAATGGGCTTGCATCCTCATGATCTAGTTTGTGTCGACTCATAGATCAGGGTGACTACATAGGTCCGGGAATAGCCAGATCGGGCATCGGTTGGGCTTGGAAGAGACGCTGACAAGGCCTGGCCAGCCAGCGAGCCCACCGATTAGCGCCTTTCCTTCGCGCACTGTCCGTCGCGATACCGGTATTCGCATACATTTGGCGGTAAAGTTTGGAGATGAAGAGGAACGCCAGCCTCGACTTGAATGATTTGACGCAGTGTGAGCGCTTCCAGATCGCCGGTAAACTGTAGAAGCTATCCCAAACTCCTTGCGTGCGTTTGCGTATCTCCTCCGGCGGCATCGTAGGATGGGGAGTATACAGTTTGGGCCGGAGGGCACCCGGAATCAGCCAATAGCGTGTCACGGGAACACCGTGAATTCGTTCTACTTTTTCTCCCAAATTTTCTTCCCAGCGTTGAAAATCAACCGTGCCTGGAAAGGGCGTCATCATTACGAATTGAGCGAAAGTAACCTCAGCCTCCTGCGCCAGAGCAGCAGTTGCTTCGAAGGTGCCTGCGCGGTCTGTTGGGAGGCCGAAGATAAACGATCCGAGCACGTGGACGCCGTGGCTCTTGAACGTTCGGAGGCGTTCCGCCAAAGCGGCGCCGGATGAATTGAAATCTTTGTAGATTGCCTTCAATCCTTCATCGGTGACGGCTTCGACGCCGACCAAAGCCCCTTTAATGTTGGCTCTTCGCATGGCATCCAGAAATTCCGGGTCTTCAGCCGCCTCCATGGTGATCTGCGTGAAAAACACCATGTCGGAGGGAAGTCGGGACAGGCGTTCCATCAGTTCGAAACGGTCGGCGCGGAGGCTCAGGAGTTCGGCCACCCGTTGATGGTTATTCTGACGCCGGGCCAGCGAGATATCCGTAAGCGTGACAGGATAGAAATTGTCGTCGGCAAGCGCGATAAAACGGTAGCCTAAACGCCGAAGTTGGACAATCTCTGGTATTACCGTGTCAGCGGAACGCTGGCGGGGTTGCTGACCATCGGTGCGCCACACGGAACAAAATGAGCAGTGCTTGGGACAGCCACGGACGGTTTGCACCGAAGCCCACATGTAGCTCTTGGGCGGCGTGAGATCCCATCGGGCAGGCAGAAATTGGCCGGCTGAGACGCGACCACCGTCGTAGATTCGCTGTGGGCTTCCCTTGGCGCAATCAGCCAGGACCGTGCCCCAGATGACGTCACCGTCTCCCTTGACCACAGCGTGGGCGGCGCCGAGTTCTTGTGCCTCTTCCGGATAGAGCGTGGCATGAATGCCGCCGTAGATGACCCAAGCTCCGCGCTCGCGGCTGAGCCGTCCAATTTCATAACCGCGGACGGCGTTTCCAGTGTGGATGCCAATTCCCACAACATCACCCTCATGAATCTTGTCCCGGTCCACCGGTTCCAGGGTTTCGTCGATGATAATCGGATCGCCGTATCCGGTTGGCGTGGCGCTGGCCAGGACATAAAGCCAGCGGGGTGTGATGACACCAACTCCAAATGAGAGCTCGCTAGGGTTAATCAGGTGAATGCGCACGGTCCGCACCTCCTCGATGTTTTTAGGAACAACGTCTTCATAAGGGTAGACAAAAGCCGTTGCGCGAAACGCAACAAGCGCCCAAATTGTAACAGAAAAGATTTACATTCCCTTCACTATTAAGATGAGTGCTTGATACGACGTAACTTAAAGTTCGAGGGCGATGAATAAAAATGGCGTCTCCAGGGGGATTTGAACCCCCGTTACCGCCGTGAAAGTCCTGAAACTGGATATTGCCAAGAATAGACAGTGTATGACTTCCATAACACGATCATGGGCTTGCCAGCGGATGAGGCTCGCGCCACACTGACAGCGACAGACAGCCGTGGACCCGTTTTCCGCATCCTTAGTCACCGCTTAGTCACCGCCCATATTCCACCTAGGCGCGACCGCAAGACGCCGAGACCATAGACGTTCACACAATTCAATCTGTCTCGCAAAATCGTTGCGACACAGAAAAATATTCGTTCTGTACTTCTATAGTGTTCCAACTACTAAACTCAGGGTCGTGCGTATCCTTGATGGTCCAGCCAAACTTTTCAAGTTCGGTTTTCCGATCCTGATGCAGCGCATCATAATCCAGGCCGAGTTCTCCCATCGGCAAGGTCCCGAACACCAAGTAGACTGATCCGGTGAGATATTCCTTCTCCGTTTCAATGTTCTCCGTCTTATTTTTATCCCACCAATAATCCCTTACGCACAGCGCAAGGTTGTATCCATGCCCCTTCCCGTGGCGGAAGCCGTGGTGGATGCCGAAGTACAGCCGAGGTGACCATTTCCCATCGAGGGTGACGGGGTCATCTTCGGGAAGCTCTAATCCCTGAATGGTATCCTCAAATGAGGGGATACCCGCCAGGAATGTTTTGTAGTCATCCCACCAAATCAGATGCGGCAGGCCCTCTTTGCTCAAGGACAGCACAGTGAAGTTCAGGCCACGACGGAATATAGAAGTGTCCTTAATTTGCTCAACGATGTTTTTCCAGTCTTCTTCCGTCTTCGCAAATTTGTATTTGAAAAGCAAGCCGTGAGGATTGTGAATCCCGACACTCACGCGGTACGGAATGAAGTCTTCGGCCTTCTCTGTTTTCTTGTTAAGTTCTTCGAAGCCAAAGTGGCAACTTTCGAACAAAACGGCGAAGGCGACGCTTTGCAGGTTACCAAGGTCCAGCCAATAGCGGAATCCTGCCCATAGGATTGCGCAGACGGTCAGGCGCCTTACCACCCTCTCCCATATCAGCCTGAGAACCTTGCTCATCGGATGATTCCCTATACCCGGCACTTGATCGGCAAACAAGGAGAAAGGAGTCTATCACACGACACCACGACGGCTGGCGCTTCACGGCTCAATCTTCCTGCCTTTTTGCCCGATGTGCTCCGTGATTACGACGATCTCAAGTGGGCCGCCATCATCACCAGTTACCGCTTGGGGCACCTTGCCATCCACGCGGTCTGCGAGCGAATCAAACGCTCTCACGTTGCCCCGTTTGGCTTGCCGCACGAGTGCCTTTGCCACGGCCTGAGCCTCAGCGGGCTTTAGGGCAGCCAGCAGAGCTTCCTCGATGGGCTTGCGCTTCGGCCTGCCGCCGGGGTTGCCGCTAAAACCCTTTGGCCACGGCTTCAAGTTTTGAGTGCGTCCGGCCACTGTTCCCTCGCTGTTCTCAGCGAGAATTGTATCACCATCAGGAAAAGTCCGAAGTAAACGCAAACTGCTCCCTTTGGGTTTCACTGAGCGATAGCACAAACGCCAGGAAGAATGAGCGTCAAAAACACAACCCCGGAAAGTCTTACTCGGGACTTTTTGAAGAAGGTTTTCTTCATAATCTCTTCGGCTCCGAAAACAGGTGAGTCTTGATAAGATCGTCTAACACCTCAAATCTCTGCTGCGCGATCTCTAGTTGCTCATTGGAGAGAAATTCAAATCCTTTATTGGTACAGCGTAGGATTTCTAATCCCTTAATTCTAGCTGGGTCAAGGAGTCTCGCCGTCAAGATCGTATGCGCTGCGAGGGGAATCAAACTGTCAATTGGGACTCGTTGGTAGAACTTCTCGCAAAAGAAGAGTGCTGGATTACTATCTTGCCCAGAGGGAATCCAAGAGGAGTATGGAGCGGCCCCATAGTTGTTATTTGCGGAATGCACCAAATACACCTGCCACAAATTCCTACGATCTACCAGGATAATGTCTCCATACGGCGACTCGCTCTGAATTTGCTCTCTTACGTCCCTATATACTTCTTCAGCTATACGTCCGAGGGCAAGCTGATTAGATACTTCCCTGTCGTCCAGCTTAAGAATTCGTCTTGCCATTTCGCTGGAAATTTTCTCATACCCGCTCCAACAAGCGGCTAACCCGCGATCATGGTCAATTATGATCTTCCTAGTCAAATGGCTGGTGGTTATCTTCCCATTGGGCGCTGCTATATTACTTTGCTGGTCGCTGGCCAGCAGAACACCATCCGTACCAACGAATGTCAGTTGAAGAGTCACGGGCGGGTCCTCTGAATCATAACAATATTGACTTTTGCATACCACTACTTTACCCTCGTTTCCAGAGAGTTGCAGTGGCGAATCACCCGGAGCCTTCTGCCAGGAATACTAGGGGCGAGACGCTGACATTTTCGGCATCAGCCGTTTTCCCGCTGGTCAATTTCAGTGTGATGACAATGCGCTCGATGTCGTCCAGCTCGCGAACGTTGTACCTCCAGTTGAATTCCCTTAAGTAGAGAGAGCCTACGCCAGACGCTCGCCTAATGTCCATATCCGATCCGCGATTCCCGCTTCGATTTCGGGGGTCACTCTCATTGTGCGGATTCTCTAGCACGCCGGGCGAGCAAATATCCTTTCGACTTGGCTGTTTTCAGTCGGTAGCCCACGATACGAGCAGATCGAAAGGCGTTGCCGGTTAGCTCGTATAGCGCTTCGGAATTTTCAAAGCGGCTGTCGCGCTTGAGCGGAAAGCGCTGTCGTATTTCATGGATTCTTCACACTCCGAGCAACCCGACCGGACAAGTCTGCTCGAACGGTTTGGCGGCAGCAGTCCTCAGAGGCAAACCTGAAGGTCCTCGCAACCGCATCTGAGGCTAGTGCAGCCGACACGACGGCACCGGAGGTGACGGTGGGGGTGAGCTCGTAGAGCGTGACTGCGTGGTCCCACACCTCCTCGTCCATCTCCATCCCCACGAACCACCGGAACAGCAGGTTGTAATCCAACTGCTCCATCAACATCCGTTCGCTCCGCACCGAGTAGAAGACCTGCAACAGCAGCGCCCGCAGCAGCCGCTCCGGAGCAATCGACGGACGCCCCAGGCTCGAATACAGCCGGGCAAAGCGCGTCAACATCTCTTTCAAAATGCCGTCCACCATCTCCCGGACCGGCCGCAAGGGGTGATCCAGCGGCACTCGCCTCTCCGGCGACACATAACTGAACATGGCTTCCTGCTTGGCGTCTTCTCCTCGCATCGGATCTCCTCCGTCTCAAGGTGCGAACAGAAGATAGACCTTCGAAATGCACCGAAAGTAACCGGAAAAGCGAATTTTTCAACAAGCCGCTAGGAAACAAAATGATAGGAAAATCCAGGGAAAGTGAACCACATAAAACGCTCTTCTCATGACAGCAAGAATGCCCATCAGGACTTCTGGCAACGTCAAAAAGTAGTCTCAAGTGCGACAACTTTTCAGCGCCAGAAAAAATTCATCTAGATCCCCACTTCGGGTCCCATCTCGGGCAGTCCCACAGGAGCCTGCCCACCCTTTCACCGTTGTTCTTGGGGCACACCGAGGCTCGTGCTCGCTCTCTTGTTGGCGTGGAGCTTTCGCTGCAACTTCGCCATATAAATGTAGACAACCGGCGTCAGATAGAGGGTGATGAATTGAGAGAAGAAAAGGCCGCCGACCACCGTCAGGCCCAGCGGTCTCCGCGCTTCTCCTCCCTGTCCGTAACCCAATGCGATCGGTACACTCGCCAGCAGCGCTGCCATGGTCGTCATCATGATGGGGCGGAATCGGATCAGACATCCCTGATAGATTGCTTCCATGGGGCTCTTCCCTTCTTTCCGTTCAGCCTCGAGAGCAAAGTCCACCTGCATAATTGCGTTTTTCTTCACGATTCCGATCAGCATGATGATCCCGACAAAGCCATAGATGTTCAGGTCCACGTGAAATAACATCAGCGTGATGAGCGCCCCAAAACCGGCCGACGGCAGTCCTGACAGAATCGTGAGCGGATGAATGTAGCTTTCATAGAGAATCCCCAGCACAATGTAGACGACCACAATTGCCATGATCAGCAGAACCCATAAATTTGTCAGAGAGGTTTGGAAGGCCCTGGCAGAACCCTGGAATGTAGTGCTGACACTGGCCGGCAGCGTGGTCGTCGCCAGCGAATTTATCTGAGAAACCGCATCCCCCAATGCAACCCCCGGACTGAGATTGAATGCAATCGTTACGGCGGGGAGCTGCCCAAAATGATGAATCGCCTGGGCCCCCACAGTTTGCGTCACCTGCACCAAAGTGCTCAGCGGCACCAGAGTTCCATTCCCTGATTTCAAATACAACGTGGAGATCCCAGCGGGATCGGCTTGGTATTCCGGTTTGAGCTCGAGAAGCACTTCATACTCGTTGCTGGGCGCGTAGATGGTGGACACCCAACGCGGGCCAAAGGAATCGCTCAGCGCGTTCTCGATGTCCTCCGCGGTGAGTTTGAGCGCAGCGGCCTTGTCCCGGTCGATCGTCACATGCACTTCCGGCTGCCGAATCAGCAAGTCACTGTTCACATCCTGGATCCCCGGCAACCGCGCCATCGCCTGCTCGAACTTCTGGGCCTCCCTGTAAAGCTCCTCCGGATTCGTACTCTGCAACGTAAATTGGTAGAGACTTCTTGCTTGTTGGGTATCGAGCGTAACCGCCGGCGGGATTTGCAGGAATACGCGCACCCCGGTAATCGAGGCCAGCAGTGGACGCCATCTTTGCACAATCTGATTCACCCGGACCTTCCTCCGGGGACGCGGCACCAAGTGAATCCGAAAAGTTCCCGTGTTACTGTTGTTCGCGATAGAGCAACTGAAGCTCCGCACATCGGGATCGCGCCGAACAAACTCTGCAATCGTGGTTTGATATCGGATCATGTCGGCTAAAGAAGTGCCTTGGGGCGCCTCCATAGATCCGCTGAGTTCGTTGGTGTCTTCATCCGGCATGAATCCCTTGGGAATTCTAACGAAAACATATACGGTGATCGCCAATATAAAGATCGAAAAGATGGCTGCGCTCAGAGAATGTCTTAACACCCATCCTAGGCTCCGGTCATAAACCCGCAGCATCGCCGCAAGCAAACGTTCAGTAACCTGGAAAAAGCGGCCATGCTTTCTCTCGCCGGGCGGCCGCAAAAACCGGCTGCAAAGCATGGGAGTCAGCGTCAGCGAAACCATGCCGGAGATTAAAATCGCTGCGCAGATGGTCACCGCGAATTCCCGGAACATCCTGCCCAACATTCCTCCCATAAACAGGACGGGAAGAAAAACCGCAGCCAGGGATACCGTCATCGATATGATGGTAAAGCCGATTTCCTGTGATCCGTTATAGACCGCCTCTAGCGGTCTTTCTCCCAATTCCATGTGGCGCACAATATTCTCCAGCATGACGATTGCGTCATCCACGACAAATCCAATCGAGAGAATTAACGCCATCATGGAAAGATTGTTGAGGCTAAATCCAAACAAATACATTGCCGCGAAAGTGCCGATGATTGAAAATGGCAGCGCCAAGCTAGGAATGGCTGTTGCCAGGGCATTGCGCAAGAACAGGAAAATTACCAGAATCACCAACCCTAGCGCCAAAACCAGTGTGAACTTCACATCGTGGAACGATCCCCGGATGGTATCGGAATAATTGCCGGAAATCCCCAAGTGCATGGAGGGCGGAAGCTCCGACATGATTATGGGCAGTGTTTGCAATATGCGATCAACGACTTCGATCGTGTTGGTTCCCGGCTGGCGCTGAATGGTCAGCCCACTCACACGGGCGTAACCGCTCGAATCTCCAAACCAGAGCCTGGATTTATTGTCCTGTAAGTCGTCGAGCACGGTGCCGAGTTCCTCCAGGCGCACTGGAGATCCATTCTGGTAGGCCACCACCACGGAGCGGAAACCAGCGGCATCGAGCAACTGGCCGCTGGCCTTTACCGTGAAGCCCTGGTGCGCGCCGTCGAGGCTCCCTGTGGGCAAATTCACGTTCCATTGACGCAGAGCATTCTCCACCTCATTGATTCCAATGCGGCGGCTTGCCAGCAACGCGGGGTCCAACTGAACCCGGACTGCATATCTGGAACTACCCACGACCTGGACCTGGGCTACATCCTTAATCATGGAGATGCGTTCAGCGATCCGTTGCGCGTACTCATCTATCACCCATATCGGCAACGTTAGGGAAGACAGATCGAGATTCAGCACCGACCCTTCCGCCGGGTTTACTTTCTGCATTGATGGCGGACTGGGCATTCCGGGAGGCAGGAGCCGGGAAGCCGCGTTAATCGCCGATTGGACATCTTGCGCGGCTGCATCGATGTTCCGGTTTATGTCAAATTGCAGGACGATCGAGGTGCCCCCGAGAGTACTGTTCGAGTTGATGGAATCCAGGCCGGCAATGGTCGAAAATTGCCGTTCCAAAGGAGTAGCCACGGCTGATGCGATCGTGTCTGGGTCCGCTCCGGGGAGACCCGCGGAAACTTGAATCGTAGGGAAATCAACGGTAGGCAGGTTGCTAACGGGCAAATGGATGTAAGCGATTGCGCCAAAAAACGCGATTGCGAGCATCAATAGGCTCGTTGCCACGGGTCGTCGAATGAACGGCTCTGAGATATTCATTCATTCCTCCCATCGTCCTAGCGACTGAAATCAATAAGGGCTCTTGGGACAAGACCCTAGCGCTTCCGCAAATCATATTTCCGTTATCCGTTCGATTCAAGATACAAATCCATTTTATTCCACAGGAATCGGTTGGATCGGCAGCCTTCCCGCCGCGCGAAGAGGTAGCTTCGCCTGCTCCAGAATATGAGCGAGAAGAGAGGGGGAAAGAAATGGATGGCTCGCTGGAAGACAGCAGCGAACCCTGGCAGGTTAACCCGCTTTTGAAGCGGACCGGCGGGGCCGCCGACTCTCTCGTGTGGGTGCTCGCCCGGGAATACGGGCGGTCCCTCAGTAACCGCCCGAACTGAACGATCCCCGGCAGGTCCTACAGAGCGACCGCGCCGACATAAAGTACACCCTCCGTAACATTTCTGAAGTATGTATCTTGCGATTCTGTTACCACTGCGAGGCGGGCCCGCCAAGATCGATCTGTGCGCCGACAGGCTGTTGGTTCCATTCGCGAGCCAAAGATGGCACCAGATGGACCGGCGTGCCCCCGACCATCGTCATCAATACGTGAATCTTCGGTATGTCATCCACCGGGACGGTCAGGTAATCCCTGTCCAACACCAGTAAGTCTGCCCACTTGCCCGGTTCCAGAGAACCCAGCATCTTCTCTCGAAGCACCCCAAACCCTCCCCAGAGCGTTGCCGACTTCAGCGCCTCTTCACGAGTAATTGCCTCTTGCGGGGCCAGAACCTTCCCTTCCCGGTTCTTTTTGGTGATCGCAGAATGAAGGACCTGAAAATAGCCCAAATTCGTGTATTCCGCTAAGGGCCGGTCGATCTCGAAGCTGTTCATGATACCGGCATCATAGAGGCTTCGGCGGGGTTGTATCTGCAAGACACCCCGTTCGCCGTAATTCTTCAATACTTTGTCCGCCGCGCCCTCAAAAAAGTTAATGTCAAATCCGCTGGTCATCATACCAAGCTTTTTCAACCTCGGGATTTGATCCGGCCGCGGATACATAGACATGTGTTCCGTCACATGGCGTTTCGCTCGAATCTGGTCGAGCGTCATGCCACCGTCTTTACTAGCTTTCTCGATGATGTCCAGAACCAAGTCGACTTCTCCATCTCCTACTTGGTGATCTCCTGCGAGTCGGCCTCCGGCCTTGACGTATTCATATAATGCCCGAGAAACGACCGGGTCGTTATACCAGCACGGCAATTCGCGGTTCTTGACTTCTGGGGTAATTCCCGGCAGCTTGCTGCAATTCATACCCATGGCTGGAGTCATTCCGTGAACCCACAAATGATCTGAGCCTGTCCCCTCCCGGCTGACTTGGGCTTGCACGAAATAAGGATCAAAAAAGAGATCGTTCCGAAAAGGCCAGAACCAACCCCAGGCCAGACGCATGGCCATTTCTTTTTCACGATCCAGCGTGCTAAATGCACGGATCGCACCCCCGGTATACAGCGAAGTGGCATTGGTAGTAACACCCAGAGCTGTTGTCCAGGACAGCCCCAGACGGTAGATTTCCGCCAGCGCCGCTGGTTCGAAAAGGACGTCCTGCTCTACATAGCGATAACAGACTCCACAGAAACCACTTTTCTCAAAAGCCTCCTCCGAAATGAACATGTCAATCACAAAGGGAGGAAAGAGAAATTTGTCCCATTGATCGCCGTAGAACTTTTTTACCGCTTCAATCCCTTGTTGGTTGATCAACATGCCCGTGAACCCTCCTTTGATCTCCACCGGATTGTTGGGAGCCATTAGATCCAGCATCTGCTTGTCGATCTGTTTTCCAAAAAGGGCCATGATCTCATCACCCCATTGGTATTCGGGTCCAAAGAGTAAACTGATCCGGATCCACTGCCCCGGCTTGGCTACTTGAACCGCCTCAGCCAGAACTCGTGGGAAATCGCGCACCACATCCTTGGCGGGAGCGTTCATAAAACGTTCGATGTGCATGTCATCGGTTATCACTTTTTTGACAATGGTGGGGTTTAGTACGTTCCAGTCTTGCGGGTGATCGTGTGTTGCGGCAAAACCCGGAATCACCAGTCTTCCCTTGAGGTCCAGCGACTTGGTGCTGCTGGCCGCCATGCGACGAATCTCAGCGTTGCTTCCCACTGCTACAATATTACGGTCTCGAATAGCAATAGCCTGAGCGATGGTTCCCAGATTTCCGTTTATTTCATGATTGTCAACGGTCACGATTTTCCCGTTGTAGAGGATCGTATCAGGAGCCTGTTGCTGGGCACGGATGTTGCCGGTTGTGCACCCGATTACACAAACAATCATGCAAAGCCGCAAAACCCATTGTCTTTTCAACGATCTCATATTTCTCTCCTCTTCGTTGTTACGACACTTCTTTCGAAATCCGCATGGTCCGAGTGCTCTGGCAGACGTCGCAGCAAACGTTTTCCTCTGCGGAATTACCATTGTGCGGCGGGGCCGCCGAGTTCAACTTGAGCACCGGTAGGCTGCCTGCTCCATTCGCGAGCCAAGGAAGGAACCAGATGAGCGATCTTGCCGCCAACCATCGTCATCAGCACCCGGATATTCGGAATATCATCCACAGGAACCGTCAAATAATCCTTGTCTAAAACAACCAAGTCAGCCCATTTTCCCGGTTCGATGGAGCCGAAGAAATTTTCCCGCTTTACGCCATAGGCTCCCCACAGCGTCAGGGACTTCAGCATGGCTTCGCGATTTACGGCCTGCTGAGGAGCCAGGACCTTTCCATCCTGGTCCTTGCGCGTGATGCCGGCATAGAGCACAGTGAAGATGCTGAGATTCGTGTATCCAATGGGCCGGTCTATCTCAACGCTGTTCCGTATCCCCGCATCGTAAAGACTCTTTCGTGGGACGACCTGCATTGCGCCGCGCTCGCCATAATTTTTCAGAATCTGTTGTCCGCTTCCTTCCCAGATGTAAAAGTCCCAACCACTGGCTACAATGCCCAAATTCTTATAGCGGGGGAGTTGATCTGGCCGAGGATACATAGCCATGTGTTCGGTAACGTGTCGTTTGGCCCGGATGTCGTCCAGCGTCATGCCGCCGTCTTTACTAGCTTTCTCGATGATGTTCAAGGCTAGGTCAATTTCCCCGTCCGCCATCATGTGATCGCCGGCCAGACGGCCGCCCGCTTTGATGTATTCGTAAAATGCCTTAGAGGTAATGCTAGTGCCGAAACCGCACTTGTCTTCCTTCTGCTTAATTTCTGGGGATGTGGCGGGGAGCTTGCTGCAATTACCCCCCATTTGAGGGGTCATGCCTGTCACCCAAAAATAATCCGTGCCTGTTCCCTCCCGGCTAACAGCGGCTTGGACGAAATAAGGATCCGAGAAGAAATCATTTCGAAATGGCCAATACCATCCCCACCCAAAGCGCAAAGCCAACTGGCCATGGCGATCCAAGTCGCTATAAGCACGAATCGCCCCGCCGGTATAGAGCGATGTGGCGTTCACCGTCTGCCCATAACCCGTCATCCAGGACAATCCCAAACGGTAAATCTCCCGCAACTCGGCTGGAGGATACAGTGCATCTTGTTCCACGTAGCGATAGCAGATAGCGCAGGCACCGGTCTGATCCGCCGTTGGATCCTCGGGACTGCTGGCATCGCCCGATCTCAAGGGGTTGATGATAAACTTGCTCCACTGGTCTCCGTAGTATGCCTTGACGGCATCAATAGCCTTCTGGTTCATCACCATTCCGGTGAACCCCCCGCGGACTTCCACGGGGTTGTTGGGAGCGGCCATGTCCAGCATTTGCTTGTCGATTTGCCGCCCCAGCATCCGGGAAATGTCATTCACCCAGCGATAATCCTTTCCATAAAGCAAGCTGATTCGAATCCATTGGCCCGGCGTGGCCTTCTGCACCGCTTGATCCAAAACCCGAGTAAACTGAGGCACCACCTCATTCGGCGCAACGTCGATGAATCGCTCAATGTGCATATCATCGGTGACTACCTTCTTTACGATGATGGCATTGAGGGTGTCCCAATCCTGAGGGTGATCGTGCGTCAGCACAAATCCAGGAGTCACCATCCGGCCCTGCAAGTCGAGCAA
>Ga0207112_1147_pt1 | contig 17009 bp, 17 predicted proteins | sample Alteio_BWMinHeat_72_FD_153549 | JGI IMG/M metagenome (GOLD analysis project Ga0207112, IMG submission 153549) | Enriched cells from forest soil in Barre Woods Harvard Forest LTER site, Petersham, Massachusetts, United States -... | ecosystem: Environmental > Terrestrial > Soil > Temperate forest >...
AAAGTCAAGCTTATCATCACGCCGGGTTCGGCACAAGTCTTTGAGACAGTCAAACGTGACGGATTTCTTGAGAGTTTGCAAGCGATCGGTGGTGAAGTAATGGCGAATGCCTGTGGGCCCTGCATCGGTCAGTGGAAGCGCGAAGATGTTCAAAAGGGAGTTCGTAACACGATCATCAATAGCTTCAACCGCAATTTCCCTGGCCGCAATGATGCAAATCCAGATACACTCGCATTCGTGGCGAGTCCGGAAGTTGTGATCGCATACGCACTTGCCGGCACGCTAGCGATCGATCCATTGAATGATGAACTAACCGCTGCCGACGGAAGCAAGTATCGCCTGAAGGCACCACCGAAGGTCGAAGCTTTGCCGCCGAATGGCTATATCGGCCGTCGCACAGGTTACGTGCCACCCGCCGAAAACCCTGATGAAATCGACGTTCATGTACCAGTAGGCAGTGAACGTTTGCAGATACTCGAGCCATTTCAGCCGATGGTCGATGCGCAAACTGCGCACATGCCGGTGCTCATCAAAACGAAGGGCAAGACAACGACCGATCACATCTCGCCTGCGGGTCCGTGGTTGAAGTATCGCGGACATCTTGATAAGATCTCGGACAACATGCTGACCGGGGCTGTTAACGCGTGGACGAACGAGATCGGACTCACAAACAATGTGTACACTGGCGAGAAGCACATCAGTGTTCCGAAAGTCGCCCGCGATTACAAAGCCCGCGGTAAGCGCTGGGTGATTGTCGGAGACGAGAACTATGGCGAAGGATCAAGTCGTGAGCATGCGGCTATGAGTCCTAGATATCTCGGATGCCTCGCAGTTATTGCACGGTCATTCGCGCGCATTCACGAATCGAATCTGAAGAAACAAGGCATTCTTCCTCTGACATTCGTAAATCCGGCTGACTACGAGCGCGTCCTTGAAGGTGATCGTGTCTCGATCGAATATCTTCATGAGCTCGATCCTGTTCGCACAGTAAATCTTGCGCTAGAGCATGCGGATAACACTACCGAGATAGTGCCACTCAATCACAGCATGAATATGGAGCACATCGCGTGGTTCCAGGCGGGCTCTGCACTGAACCTGATCCGGATTCAGGAGGGCTTGATGAGCAAGAAAGACGGGGCGTTGGAAGGGCAGCCGGTTTAATCGATTTAGTTGCTCGCCCCCGCACAGTGCGGGGGTGAGCAATCAAAGAATCGTATACGTAATCCCAATCGACAGCGTCTGCTTTATCTGTGTCCGGGGGGTGACCGTTGGATCGTTGAGAATGAGTGCATTTAGATTGACGACCACAAGTTTCGTGATCTTGGCAGAGATCCCACTTTCGCTTCGTGTTACGATCTGGTCAAAATGCTTGAGTGGTGCGAATAGCTCAAGCTTCGAGGAGAGAAGCAGGTTATCGGCGATGGGCCATGTAAGTTCAGAGACCGATTCCAATCCAGCCTCTACGCGGGTCGATTCGATTTGAGGCGTTGATGGGTCGTCAGCGTATTGCGTGAACTGCGAGGTTATGATCTCTCTTAGTGCCGCCCCAAGCCGCGTCTTGAATATTTTCGAGGGTTGATAGAGAGCACCAATGCTTTCAGTAAAATATGCAGGATCGAAGAATTTTGATACCTGCGTTGCGGAATCACGGGAGTCATATAGATAGCCAGGTGCAAACTGCGAGATGAAGGTGGCTGCGAAGTATGGATTGACAAGCGAATCAAGTTTATACTTGAACAGAGACTGCATGCTCATTTCATCATCTGTCTTGCGCAAACCATGATCGCCGAGACGTGCCTGACCAAAAGCGAATTTATACGTATTCGACCACGTCGCTGAAACTGGATTGTCTTCAGATTTCCCCGTTAGTAAAGCTTCGTACGCGAGGGCATTCTCTCCACCCGCTGTCCAGTTCGTATAACTTGCCTCCGAGAGATTCAGATTTGCAACGACCGTGTGGGTCCACGGAGAATGATTCGTGCTGTCGGCTGTCTGAGCAACCGAGATTCGAGCACCGGCGAGACTCACAATAGCGACAAGAGTAATTGATGGAGTACGCATAGGACTTCGTTAAGCAATGGTCAAATTCATCTCCTAGCTTCGAATATACGGGCTTCACAGCTTAACGCGCTGTCCCTTTCGCAGCTCATCAATTGGATAAAACGTCTCTCGCCAGTAGACGCCTCGTTGGCGCAGCGACCTCCAGGTCGAACGTGCAAGTATCAGGGCAATGAAGAGTAATCCGAGTGGCACGAAGAGTCCGTGCCATACTTTGAGGTCCTGCTCCGGACCGACGAGCAAGATTCCAACCGCTGGCGCGAGGAGAAATAAGACAAGATACATCCCGAGCAGCGGTGTTGAGTCAAGAGCCACCGCAACGACTAGGGCCCCAATCGACATCAGCACAAGGAATACGATTGTGGCAACCGCACGAACAATACTATATCGGGCGAAGCCCGCAAAAGCGTTCTTTTCAAGACCTCGGATCGTCTCCTTGATTGAGGCATACCACTCGAGATGGACTTCGCCGGCTGAGGCGAAAATGCCGGCTTTCCCTCCTGCGCGTTTCATCAGCAATCCAACCCCGACATCATCAAGGACTTCGAGTTTCAACCACTCCAGGCCTTCACTCCTATCATAAAGTGATCGGCGAATCAAATTGAATGCACCAACTCCTCCAAAGGCGGATGAACCTGCCTTGCCGAGATCACGCGCTTTGATGCGCGAAATAAACATCATTCCGAAGCAGAGGTTAAAGATCGGAATAAGGAATCGACTTCTTTCCGCACGCATCTTGGGCAAGAGTAGCAGGTGATCTAATGATTGCTCTACAGCCTTTTCGACAGCCATTCCAATCGCTGCGGGTTCGAAGTGCACGTCGGCGTCGCTTAAGAGCAGCCACTCCCCTGTTGCGATTTTGATCCCTTCATTCAGAGCATGCACTTTGCCTAGCCAGCCCCTGGGTAGATCTGCAACATCAATGATCCGAAAACGTGAATCTTTTGCCGCGTACCCTTGCAGCACGAAGCGCGAATCGTCAGTTGAGCGATCGTTTATGATGATAAACTCGACGGCAGGATACCCAGTCTTCAGCAGTCGCGGAAGACTCATTCTGAGTGCAACTGCTTCGTTTCGCGCTGCGATAATCACGCTCACCTTGTTCGCTGTCTTATCAGTGATGTGAGCAACTGACTTCAGCGTGTGAATTGCGGCGCCGTGGTACGCTGCCTGAATGAGAAAGGTGAGCCAAAAGATTGTAAAGACCGCGAAAAGAGCGAGACCTACCGTCATTCGTGATATCAGAAGAGGCGTTAGCGAAAGGGCTTGTCGGCGGCTGTCGCTAACCTGTAGCGACTGTTGTATGGCTCCGATTCGATCAAGCGCCGAAGCAACGCAACGTTGTCGGTGATAATGCCATCTACTCCGCCTTTAAGATCCAGAAATTTTTTCATTGAGGATTTTGCGTTCACCGTCCACGGATAGACCAACCGAAAACTTCCCCCTGCATCTCGGAGTTGCAACGCCTTGTCGATCGGTCGAAGAAACACCGTCGTCGGATAGAGTGGCACGCTCGTACCAATTCCGAAAACATATGGAATTCCGATCTTCTTAAAAAATCGATCCGCTCGCCTTGGAGAAATCCCTTCATCGATTCCGATGGCCTCATCATGTCCGGGATTCTTCCGTTTCACAAGCATTTTCATTCCTCGGGGTACTCCGACCGTCGTCATGATCGAGACCTCCGGAAAATGGGGACAGAATTCTTCAGCGATCACGCCAAAGAACTTGTTAATGTCATGATTGAAAGGTTGCTTGAGATCGAATGCGAGCAGCGCGAGTTGATTCTCCGGATGTGACTTCAGGAACGCGACAAGCCCGCGCAGATACACGCTGAGCGGAGGATCGGAATACACAACCTTTGAAAGAAAGTTAGCGCCTTTGAAGGCCCAACGATCCCGGACGTTAAAGTCATCAGGCGACCTTCCATCGAAGCAGACATCCGGCTCAAGTGAATTTGCTCCGGCAAGCAACGCTTCCTCGGCCTGAATCACTGAATCAGGATTGTGCGCGATAACGTAAAACGGACGACGGCTATCTCCCACAAGTATTTATTTAGTTCAGTCCCTATTGAAAGAACCATAAAGCACGCCAAATTCTCCGCCAATGAAAGAAAAAACCCAGCGAATGATTGCTGGGTTGATTCGTCATGCCTTGCGGGTGCCTCTCTATTGCTTAACGAACTTGGCTGTAGCGGTTCCGCGGCCGCTCCTTCCAAATACGAAGTACAGACCTGGTGTCAGGTTGCGAACATCAAACTCTGCATTGCCATTGGATGATGCAATGCGACCGACCGCCTCGCCGAGTAAATTACGAACGGTGACGGTTCCTGTGAAGCCCAGCAGCTGCACGTTCGAAGTCGCGGGATTTGGGAAGATAGCAGGTTCGCTTCCATTTTTCAGAACCTGAACAGCTTCGGCAGCAGTGAGCTGTTTCACTCGCTCGCTATAAGCGGCATAATACCGATCTCCCTTCCACTGATCGAGATTTCCATTCTGCTTATAGTAAGCAAGAAGTTCTTGCTCGAATTTCGCGGTGAGGATTTCAGTCTTGCCTACGAGCACGCGTTCCACCGAGGACGGAGTCGGAGTAATGGATAGCGGCAGGATTTGATCCGTCAACTTGCGCGGCACAACCCAGAACACTTTGAAACCAATAGTTTGGAAATAGCCATCCTGCCAGGTTTGAAGCATTGCAGCCGCTTCCTTATCTGTCAAGCCGGCCTTGATGAGCGCTTTCCCAAACTCAATGTATTCGGGAGCGGATTGATCGCCGCTCGCGTAAGTCGTGGAAGGTGTTGAAAGCTGGCGCGATTCTCCTGGTGAAAGCGGTCCCGTGGCCCAGATCTTCATTGAACTCTGGTCGGTATGGTCATAGACATAGATGAATGGAATTGTGTCGCTTGAGGTGTTCGCGAGCACTACCAATTTATCCGAAACAAAACTGGCGGTTACCGGCAGCGAGAAATTTGCGAGTCCTCGATAGAACAGATACTTCTCGATCTCTCCCATACCATTCTTCACAAGATTGGCGTCGGTCATCCGGGGTGCGTACCACTTAGCTGTCACATCACTGCCGGTCTGCGTTAACTGTTCGGTGGTTGTCGGATCGAGTACCGTCGCATTCCATTCGATCAAACCAGTCCGCTCCGCGCCATCGAGATTTAGCGTATCGCCTGCTGGAGTGTCCTCCCCCGCTGATCGATTCGGATACCATTGCGATATGATGCCGTGCGGGAAACCTACCCGCACATGAACCTGCTGCTGCCCTGCGGAATAGAAATAGAGCACAGGAGTTTCCATCTTCACCGTCACACCCTTGCACGGCATTACACCGATCCCCGTGTCTGGTGAGAATCCGGGAAAGTGGTAGACGAACGAAGGCAATTGTTCTTCTTCAAGGTACAGGCCAGAGAGTGTTCCTCCGGACGAACCGTGAAGGGTGGTAAAGGTACCCCACTCATGAACAGTCAGTTGCTGGGCCTTGGAGGCAGTAGATAGCAGGAGCAGGCTAAGGATGACTACGAAGATGATTCTCATCGATTTCAGGACATTGGTCTGTGAGATAACTCATTCGCAAGCATAAAGTTACACCCTCGGAGGGTGCGCATTCTTGTACACCTCGTTCCATGGCGTTACATAAAAAGCGATACTATGTCTAAGGAATAGCGATTATTTTCGAAATAGTTGAAGTCGGCTAGTTGGTTTTTCACATTTCCTGCTTACATTAGATGGTGTTCAATCGCGCCCTGTTAATCGCATGAAACACATCCGCTGTCGCACGCTGTAGCTCTGTCGTAGCGATAGTGTTACTCTTCGATCCTGTTCATTAGATTGATCTCCGTTAGTTCACAACGTGCGAGAGGCAAGTGTTATGATCATTAATAGTTTTCTTAATCGTCTATCTCCGTACCTCAGAACGCCCATGGAAAAGCCAAGCTATAAATTCGTTGTCGCACTGCCTGGAATTGTATTGACCGAACACCAACAGGAAGCGCTAAGCAGGGACATCTCTCAAGTCGTGATGACGCACCTGGCAATGATCGATACTGGCGGAAAGATCACCACTGCCCCGCTCTATCCGAACCCTGATGACGAATCGCCGCAATTCGGAAGACCACATTCGAATGTGCTTCGCGCATCGCGATGGTTTATTAATGGAATCGTCGCATTCCAGCCTGCGATTCTCAAAAGTTTGAGAGGCATCGGAGGAGAGGAAGCGTTCGTACAGAATCTTGTGCACGTAGAAGCCCGAGCAGGAATCGAGTAGGAATAAGTTTCAGGTGGATGAGGTCGCTCTTGGCCATTGTTTCGATGGCGGAGCTATTGCATGAGCTCGCTCTGACCTCTAATACTGCCGTATCGCTCCGTGAAGAGAGAATGGTGTATATGGCAAATGACATACTATGTCCGAGTAATGCCTGCATAGAGGGCTCCGGGCGACTTGGTATTGTTATGCCCGATGGCAAGCTCGCGATCTCATCCACTCTGATTATTCTAACAACGATTTCGTCTCATCATTAATCCTCCAACTTTTCGCGCATTACAGCTGCGATTTTTGAATATTCTTAACAAAGACAATCTAGAGTCCCTCAACTACAAATGGGAGAGGAACTCAACTCTCTGCCCCTGGCTCTAACAGGCCAAGCTGAATGCAATTCGCGTGGGCCGGGCGTCTCGCCCGACTGCCACGAACTCCCTAGAAAGAGTACCTCTCGATATCTCTAGGCAATCGCAGTTCAAAAATTGGCTCAAAACTTGCAAGCAACGCAAAGCGCACGATAACAAATATCGAACAAACATGACCGAATCAACAGATAGAAAAATCGCGACGATGCTCAACAAGGTCCCGGAAGTGACGCTTGTGTTCTGGATCATTAAGATCATGGCAACCACTGTCGGCGAGACCGGCGCAGATTTTCTATCCACGACGATGAACATGGGTCTCGTCGGGACCTCCTATGTGATGGGTGCTTTGTGTTTGATCACGCTCGTTTTTCAGTTCAGGACAAGGAAGTATATCCCAGCAATTTATTGGCTTGTGGTCGTTTTTATTAGCGTGGTCGGCACGCTCATTTCGGATAACTTAGTCGAGAATATGGGATTCAGCTTAGGGACGACCTCCATCGTCTTTGGCGCAGCCCTAATCGTTACGTTCATCATGTGGTACATCAGCGAAAAAACGCTCGATGTTCAATACATCCACACATCCAGAAGAGAACTGTTCTATTGGGCCGCGATCCTGTTCACCTTCGCGCTCGGCACATCGGCTGGCGATCTCATCTCCGAAAGTCTCGGACTCGGTTATGCGTTAACGGCCCTTATGTTTATCTCCATCATTGCTCTTATCTTCCTTGCCTATCGTTTCGCGCATGTAAACGGCGTCCTCTCATTCTGGCTCGCCTACATCCTAACCCGTCCCCTCGGCGCCTCCATTGGAGATCTACTAACTCAAGATCCAAAAGACGGAGGCTTTGGCATCAGCACTACGGTGATCAATATTGTTTTCTTGATTGCGATGGTGGGGTTGGTTGTTTATTTGACTTTTGAGGAGAGGAAGAAAGTAGAAGTCGTATCCGCATGATGACGGAAACGAACTCGCCTCTTCCGCGGCTTCCCGTTTATTGTCTGAACTGTGATTGATGTGATTTTTGTGATTGGGAATGATTGAGAAGTAATCTTCTTCGAAAGACAGACTGATCTTTCATTCATCGATCGATTCCATAAACTCCAACCGATTCCCAAACGGATCGTAACTATAGAAGCGCCGATATCCCTCGATGAGATTATCCGGAATTACTTCATGACCCTGATCAAATAATTTTTTCTCCAACGAATCCAGGTCGGATACCAAGAGTGCAGGATGCACTTTGCGGGCGGGACGAAAATCTTCTTCAACGCCGAGATGCAGTTTTACCGAGCCGGAGATAAACCAACATCCGCCTCTCTCCTTTAGCGGCGAAGGCTTTTCAACCTCGGTGAGTCCGAGAAGGTCAACGTAGAAGCTCAGTGCTAGCGGTTCTCCTCCGACAGGTATGGCGAGTTGTACGTGATCAAGCTGGCTGATGGAGTGGCTCATGATACTAATGGATGGTCTGCTTTCAACATCCTCGAAAGATAGCGCAGCTTCTGTCTGAACTGTGATTTATGGGATTTTTGGGATTAGGGATGATTTGGGATATTCCGAGTTAATGCCATATTTAATGAAACTTTAAGCGGTTGCAACACGTTTACACGAATACCGCATTCCAGGACCCTCGAGTACGCCTTTACACATTTCTGCGGACGGCGAAGCCACGTACCTACGCACTAACACCTCATTCTGTTTTCCGCCTCAGATATCAGCTGCTCATGGATTCCCACATTCGCGGGAATGACAGCATAACGGATTCAATGCGCGAAGCGCTGTACTACGGAACCTTGTCATTCCCGCAAATGCGGGAATCCATCCCCTGAACCGTCCGATAGTTTTCTGTATGAAGGAGAATTTTCGGATTTACACACGCTGGATCCATCCTCGAATTTCGGCTGAATTCGGCAGTTGATACGACCCGCGGATTTCCCCAGATCCTTCACGGCGCTTCGCTTGCTCAGGATGACAGGGTGGCGGCGGAATGAGGAAACCAGTCTGATGCACCCTGCGTAAGTGCATCCAAAGATTAACCAATGACCACCGCTTCACGTCCGATCCCCCTCAATCCGGGTTCTGCGCTCATGCGCGCTTATCGTGCTGTCTTTTGGAATAGGATCAGACTGATGGAGCGCACTGCCAGTGTTCATCCCGATATTGTTAGGAGCACGTTTGGTCCACGTGAGTTGATCTCGATCAATCGTCCTGAGTACGTGCATGAGGTCCTCGTTGAGCAGGTCGACAAGTTTACGAAGGGACGCGAGTTTGCAAAATATACTCGGCCAGTGCTCGGGTATGGTCTTCTCCTAAGCGAAGGAGAATTTCATCAACGACAGCGAAAGCTTGTGGCGCCGCAGTTTGTGCATCGGCGGATTCGGGAGTACACGGAGGTGATGTCTGAGTGCACAGAGCAAATGATGTCGATCTGGCAAGATGGAATGGAGCTTGACATTTCGCGCGAGATGAGCCGCGTGACGCTTTCCATTACTGGCAGGACACTCTTTGGCTCAGATGTTGGCGGTGAAGCCGACGACGTCAAGAGCCGACTCACCTTTCTCATGCGCTATGTCGAGCAGCAACTTCGCCTGCCGTTCCATGCTCCATATTCGTGGCCGACTCCAAAGAATCTGCGCGTGCGCAGAGCGGTCGCAGGTTTGGACGAAATCATTTTCCGCATGATCGCAGAACGACGAAACTCAAAGACTGATGCAAATGATCTGCTATCCTTGCTGCTCTCTACGCGTGACGAAGACGGCGGTTTGGGAATGAGCGATCAGCAGATTCGCGACGAAGCGATGACGATCTTCCTCGCAGGACATGAGACGACCGCAAACGCAATGACATGGATGTGGTATTTGCTCGCGAAGAATCCCAAAATATTTCAGAAGCTCACTGATGAAATCGGAACACTGGGAGGCAGAGCACCAACGATGGACGATCTGCCAAGTCTTCCCTTTGCGATGCAGGTCTTCAAAGAAGCGATGCGACTTTATCCGCCAGCTTATATCATCGTTCGCACTGTAAAGGAAGATGTCTTCTTCGATGGCTATAAGTTGAACGCGGGCGCTGCGCTCATTGTCAGTCCTTATCTTTTACATAGGAATGCGAGTTACTTTCCGAATCCCGAGTCGTTCGATCCCGATCGCTTCACGCCAGAGCGCGAGCGGGCGATCCCTCGGCATGGATATCTTCCTTTCGGTGCAGGTCCGCGGATTTGTATCGGTAATCAGTTTGCCTTGACAGAAGGGCATCTCATGACTGCCGCGATCGCGCAACGCTTTCGTTTCGAACTCCTCGATAAGAAACCGATCGAGATGGAACCGCTCATCACGCTTAGGCCCAAAGGGGGAATTCGAGTGCGGGTGAAGATTGTCTGAATTGTGATAGTCTGACCTAGTATTGCTATGGAATTCGGCCGCTTAGACAATGTCGATCGTGTCAAGTTCACTCTGCCACCGGACCATCCGATGACGTCAGAGGTGCTTGGGAAATCTGCGAATAAGAAACCGCAAGTTTTTGCAGGTTGCCCGGTGTGGGGAGATCCCAAGTTCGTAGGGAGGATCTATCCGAAGGGTACGAAAGCCGGCGACTTCCTAAAAGTCTATTCGACGAAATTCAATGCGATCGAGCTTAACATGACTGGCTATCGCATCCCGACTCGCGAGGCAGTCGAAGCGTGGGCGAATACTGTTGCAAAGGGATTCGTGTTTAGTCCGAAGGTCTCAAAGCAGATCAGCAACTCCAACCCTCTAGGCAAGGACGATGCGGCGCTGCAACGCTTTTGCGAGAATGTCAAGGCACTTGGCAATCACCTCGGTCCTGTGTTCCTCCAGCTCGCTCCTCACTTCTCGCCGATTCGTCTCGACCAATTATACGGATTTATCGAACGCTGGGATAAGACGATACCACTTCATATTGAGTTGCGGCATCCCGATTGGTTTACTGGGGATACTGCGCTCAACGATTTGTTCTCGTTCATGCGAAAGAACAAGATCGGCACTGTGATCACCGATGTCACGGGGCGGCGCGATACACTGCATCAATGCTTGACGACTCGAACCGCTTTCATTCGCTTCGATGGTCATGATCTTCATCCCAGCGACTTCAAACGTCTCGATGAATGGGCTGTGCGGGTGAAGTCGTGGATCGATCACGGACTCGAGAAGGTATACTTCTTCGTCCACACACCGAAGAAGTATCTCAATCCAGAGCTCTCGAACTACTTTCTTGGACGGATGAATGCGCTTTGCGGATTGGATCTAAAGCTTGCAGAGATAATCAAACAGCCAAAATCGAAATCGTAGCGCGCGCCATTGTTATGGAACGCTACAAAAATCTAAGCGGAGATTCAGGCGTCCTAGCGTATGAGCTACGCGATGATGGGATCAAGGTTCAATTCACCGAGGGGACAACTTATCTTTACACGATCAAAAGCGCGGGTACAGAGAATATCGAAACAATGAAACGACTGGCCACTAATGGGCGTGGGTTGAGCACGTTCATTAGCAGAACCGTCAGGAGCAGATATGCTGCGAAGTTTTAAGAGCCTAGCGAGCAATAATCAACTTTTGCGTCGCTGTGTAGCCCAAGGATTCTACTCGAAGAAAGTATGTGCCATTCGCGAGCGTTGCTGGATCCACCGTCAGGGTGTTCTCCCCAGTATGCGCTACTCCATTCAAAAGCAGTCGTGACTCCCTTCCAAGTACATCCATCAGTGTAACACGGACGCTGGCTGCGGATGGCATTGTGAAGAACAGGGTTGTTGTGGCGCTCACCGGATTCGAACCGAGACGCATTCCGAATGCATCGATCGAATTATTGCTCGCGACACTTTGCTGGATCCCAGTGTGCGTACCTACTGGAACCGCGAAGCTCGTTCCGTTGGCTGTTGCCTTTTGAGTGGAATCGGCAGCGATGCTGGCGGAAGCGAGACCTGCAGTCAAAAAATTGAATGTGTAGTTTGTAATTGAATACCCGAAGCCCATGTAGGTAAGGGAGATTTTTTGCTTGATCTTGACCCTTAGGCACGGATAGGTGTTACTCCCAGGAATGAGCAGCGTGCCCCAACCATCAACCAGACCTGTAACCTCCTGGACAGCGCCTAGCGGAGACACTGTGCTGGTGCTCGACCATGCGGACTGATAGGTCATCGGGAAAGGATAAACTTCGTACGCAGGAGTGTATGTCTGTACGACCCGCTTAGTGCCTAAACTGTCCTGAGAAGCACCCAAAAGGTAAAGGCCAGATGAGTTGATCTTTATGAAAGTAAAGTGTATCATACCAGGTTGAGCGGTATCGATCGAAACGTGAGTAGCAGTCGGAAAATCGCCCTCGTTTGCCGCTCCGGCTGGGTAAACAGCGATATGAGCGGCCTTGCCCGTACTCTTAGTGGTAAATCCCAAGCCGCTGAAATCCCAACTTTGATTGGCACCAGTCATGTTGATCAGTGACTGTGGGCTCTTAGTGGAACCGGAATAGCTATCGCTTGCAGCACCACCCGTCTGCAGGAATTGATCGCTGGTGAGTGTGATCTGCGCAAATGCAGGAACGCTAATAAGCAGCAAGAAAAGTGTAATGAAAGATTTCATAGCCTTACGGTCGGTCGTTGAAAAATCGGCTTCTAACATACGAAATCTTCTGGCAAAGTGCACCCTGAGAATTAAGGGCCGAGACAAAAAAAAATCCCCATCGCGGAGCGACGGGGATCGAGTTGAACAGCTCATGCTTGCTGCTCCCTTTAACTTTTTATGAAACAATATGTCCGTGCGCTGCTTACCGAAGCAATCATGTATGAACGTCCAGAGACTACCAGCTTCTTGCTCCGATATGCGATTACCCACACTTGAATAACTCCTGAGTTTGGAAAGGACGTTAACACTGAAGGGTCGACAAAATACGATCCAGTGTTTTCCGCCGTCGTTTGCACCGGAGCAGATGTTGGGTGATGAATCGATTTGTCAAACATGCGAGTCACAACTGAGTCATAGTAAATGCGAACTGTAATTGAATCGGTGCCAGGATTCTCGTACGTGCAATTAAACCCTCTTGTTCTAGAAATCGTATCAGTCGCATGCCGAGGATATGTCACGTGAATCAGCCTTGGCGACGGGACCGAGTCATCGATCGCGGGTACTGATCCGGATAAATTAGAGGCTATGTGCCAGTGATGAGCCATACCGAAACTCGGACTGTTGTAGCTCTGATACCAATTGCCGCGAGGCGGTAGAGAGACTCCATTTAGTTGGGCGTCCCCGGCGGGCACCACATACGAAGACGGGTTGTAAAATGTAGCCGTTGATTCATAGTCGCTAATACTGACCTCGTGACATGCCAGGTTATCCGACACGAAGGACCATGAAATCATCTCCCCTGCAATTGTGTCCGGGCCTGCGTCGATAGTTAACCCAAGCAAACTAAATCCAGGAGCACGATGAGGCTGAGGCCACGACTGTGGTGGGTTGGAAGGCTCATACTTACAAGCACTCAGCCATGCAAGCATAGAAGCTATGAGAATCGTCCTTTTCATGGTTGACGATGGGTTGCAAACCACTTGACTTCTTCTGTCCATGACAAAGAAGAGACAAAACAAATCCCCATCGCGGAGCGATGGGGATCGGTTCGAATCGTCATCCCAGAAACGCTATCGCGCCTTTTACGTCCAGCGATATGTGAACAAAAAAGCCGACTCAATTGAAGTCAGAAGCCCGCAGATTCTTCGGACCGTCCAGAGATCGATGAAGATTTCTCCGGGACGACTGGGCATAATCTCTGATGAAACTTCGTTGGACTCTTCACTTTGCAAACCTTGATTCTGTCGTCGGCCCTTTGTTAGCGCCTCTTAAGCTCCAACCGTACCCGTCTTGACTTCTCCGGCTCGTTTGTAACTTGCAAAAATCACTCCGGTTGTTGTAACAAGACTCTCTGTTAAAGTAAATGCTGCGGGACCCTGACCACCATCAAACAACTTTTTTCCTTCGCCTAGAGTCAAGGGGTAAATTTTGAGGCGAAGTTCATCCACCAGATCGTTCTTAAGTAAGAGCTGAATAAGTTTACTGCCACCCCAAACCTGAATGTCAGCACCTTCTGAATTTTTGAGCTTTTCGATATCTCCCAAACTTTTGATGAAAACGGTGTTTTTCCAGTCTGATTTATCAATGGTGTTGGACATGACGTATTTTGTCCCCTCATTGATACCCGGCCAAAAGTCTGCATGTTCTGGCCAGTAGGCGGCCCAGATCACAAACGTTTTTCTCCCCAGCAGATAATCAGCATGCTTCATCAGCTCCTTTTGTACTGCCTTGCCGCCAATTTCATCACGATAGGGTGCAGTCCAGCCGCGATATTTGAATCCGCCTGATTCATCCTCCTGCATGACTCCGTCTAATGTGATCATTGATAAAACGACTATTTTCCTCACGTTCAGTCTCCTTCGTTAATAAGATTGTTTTGTGGTGTTTAATGAACTTATCTCCTTAAGCCTTCTCGTGGCGATGCCGACAGTTCACATTTTGCACAGAACATTACGGTTCTTGTTCAACTCTATCTCGTATTGCCGCTTCAAGTATTTCAATGTTTATATCTTTGAGCGTTTTGAACTTAATACAATACCCGGTCACGCTTGCCTTCCCTATTTGTTTTCCATACGTCCGAGCTAAGTATTTCTTATCTTCAATACCCATGATATAGACAGAGAGTCCTGTTGTGTTTGCACTGAGACCGATTTGATAGAACTCTCTGGTTTTTCCATCAGCATATTTTATGATCTCAAGTCCATATCCTATATTAGGATTGGAAACCGTTTTACCTTTATCGTCTTTACCATCCAAGAACCATAATTTACATGCCGGCATAAGTTCAAGAATGATACGGTGCAGCTCCTGCATGTCACTGTGCTTTGGTTCAGGCTGACTGGTAATATACTCTTTGATCTGTGCTTTTACATCCATATAAGTTAATAGGCTGCTTTATCGTGCAAATATACGGACTTTCAAAATAGAGAGGTGAGGCGTGAAAGCGTCATTGTAACGGGTCGATTACGACAACCTGACCGGCGGGATGTCGTCAGCCGCCTTAAGCTCCAACAGCACCTGTCTTGACTTTTGCCGGCTGATAACAGTCCTCATGGATAATATTTCAGAGATCGTTTATTCCCATTCGCTCGACAATGTTGTTACCGGAAGGATTCTTGACCAGAGATGGCCAGTAGCTTTCCATTAGTTGATAGGTTATTCTTCCGTATAGAAGGGTATCTGCATTGCGCATCAGATGATTATAATGCTCCATTAATTCATCGTCAAGGTTACTGCCGTATGATCACAAAAAACCATCACGCGTCATATTGATCGCTGCAATTGATTTTCTCATTCTGATTTGTTTACATCAATCGTGAATTTGCATTTCGATCATACATCCGTTGTTCATTTACTACCCAGTTGTTCTGCCAGTCCGATAAGAAGCCCTTCGGGTCCGCGGACGTAACAGAGTCGATACGAGTCCTCGTACTGAACCACTTCGCCGACGAGCTGCGCGCCGCACTTGTAGAGTCTGGTGAGCATCTCGTCAATGTCGTCCACTGTGAACATGACGCGTAGGTAGCCGAGAGCGTTCACTGGGGCGTCCCGGTGATCGGCGACTACAGACGGGGTGAGAAATCGCGAGAGCTCAAGACGGCTGTGCCCATCGGGGGTGATCATCATGGCGATCTCGACGCGCTGGTTGCCCAGTCCGGTGACGCGTCCGGCCCATTCTCCTTCGATTGTGGCTCGCCCTTCGAGCTTCAAGCCCACCTCGGCAAAAAAAGAGATAGCCCCATCGAGGGACTCTACCACGATGCCAACATTGTCCATTCGTAGTAATTTAGCTCTTGCCATAGTTCTATCTCGTCATAAATTAAGAGTCATAACAGGAATTAATTAATAATTTCTGCTCTCGAATCCGCTTTAATACTCGCCAACCTTTCGCCCCATTTTTGGAGTTCCTCAGGTGTTTGTCTGACCCAATCAGTTACTTCACCAACTATTCTCAACGGCGCCTGACTACGGTACGATCGGGTTGGATTGCCGGGAAATTTCTTGTCCGTTACATTCGGGTCATTTTCGAAGCTCCCGGTAGGCTCGACGATGTAAACACGTTCGCGTCCATCACCTGCGGCTAAGGCCGCGGCAAGTCCTGCCCCATTGGCCACGGCTGTAAAATAAATGTGATTCATGATGATTTCGGGTTTGTAATTCGACCTGAACCCTGCTGTGAGCAAATCGCCAACCTGCAAATCAGCTTTTGTCCCGTGATAAAAGGGTCCATTGTCTAAAACGTCAGTCCCATCCATTACGGTAATATTGCTTATCATGCCTGCGCCAAAATTAAGGATTCAAGGCACGGATTGCAACTCCGCGCTACCCTTTTTCGTCTTGCTCTCAGCCAGTTTTGTTATCTTTTCCGCCATTTGGAAATTCCGATTTGCAAGGCAAGTGATCCGAAGGGAAGATTCAAAGATCAGACTCGGTCGATATCTGGTCTAGAGATGACCTAAAATGAACGTCCACAACCTTTACCTCTGTCGAGCAGCAGTCCCAGCTAAATCCTGCCGCGCGCGGGTGGAATTTGGAAACAGCTTCAAAGCTTTGATCAGCATTGAATCGGCCGCTGCTTGCCTTCCGGTTTTCCTCAAAACTTCACCACCTAAAATATAGGTGAGCGCATTGTTCGGTTCATACATCAGAGACTGCCGCATCGCCTCCTCGAAAGCGCTAGGATCCGCTTCGCCCCCTGAAATCTGATAAAGATAGCGGTGGATGGGAAGCACCTTACTATTTGTGAAGCGCGTCGAATCGGTAAAGTTGTAGACACGCATGATTTCGCTTTCCGGAGGAGAGTCAACGAATACTGTATTCTCATTCGGGATCTCGTACCAATTGTCGAGTAACGCTGCGTATGTTACTCCTCGTTTTCGTAGCTCCTGGACCGCGTCCGGTTTATGCAAATATGGAATCATTGCAGGATCGGCCAGCCCTACAAGATCGACAATCCTTCTACCTGAGTAATATCCGAATGCACCAATATCATGCGTCGTTATGATCGCATTCGGGGGCAGATGCTGCGAGCACCATGCTGCGGTAGTTACCTGCAGCCGATGAATGTAAGCATCCTCAAGGGTAAGTGTGGCCACTTCGTCTCCAAATCCAGCCACTTCGCCGATAAGAGCAGCAATGAGCAAGAGCGATGTCAAACCAAAAGCAAGTGATTGGTTTTTTGTAAACCACCGTGCAAGCTGCTTTGCCCCAATCACTGAAAGTAAAAGCAGAAATGGCAGAATTGGAGCGAGA
>Ga0207112_1148_pt1 | contig 16830 bp, 15 predicted proteins | sample Alteio_BWMinHeat_72_FD_153549 | JGI IMG/M metagenome (GOLD analysis project Ga0207112, IMG submission 153549) | Enriched cells from forest soil in Barre Woods Harvard Forest LTER site, Petersham, Massachusetts, United States -... | ecosystem: Environmental > Terrestrial > Soil > Temperate forest >...
CTCCCTCTTTTCTTCTTCTTCATGCGACTTCCTCTTCGCAGAAAGAAACTTTTCCAGTTTCTCCATTTGTTCTGAAGCGAGAATTGGTTTGAGCCTTACTTTCAAAGAGTCAAGTTGTGCATAAGCATCATTGTTACTCTTGTCTTCAATGTCATCCAACCGCACTATCGTTTGATCGATGATCGGTTTAATCAGCTTCCGTTGACTTGAGTCAGCTTTGACAACTTTAAAAATTTTGTCGGTCAAAGTTCCTCGTCTGCCCTCGCGCATTTCCTTTCCTCCTCCACGCTTGCCTTCGCGACCGTGATAAAATTGTCGTGCAAAAATGCCAGTTGCTAGTGCTCCGATAATAAGTCCAATCACAAAGGTTGCTCCCATCGTCAACAATGCTCTTCTTCTTTCCGGTGTCATAAATTATTCTGTTAAATTTTTATATAAATCAATCGTTACAATATCATCGGCATGCTCATCTTCAAATCCCAACACTGACTTTACAGTAAGCTGATCAGACAAAACAATATTCAGCACAACCAGCGCCACCACTACACCAATCGCTGCCAACTGGTATTTCTTGAAGAAAAAGAAAATCTGATAGTCAATTTCCTTCTTCAATGTTTTAATCCGATTGATAATCCGCTCCGCAAAGAATGGTCCAAACGACTCTTCTTCTTTCCTTAAAAGCTTCGTGCGCAGTTTTACAAACTGATCAGCATTCTTTCTCAAAACGAAGTCACTTTTTATTGCCTCAGCCAGTTTCAATTTTTGTTTCTCACTGATTTTTCCATCAAGTGATTGTAAGAACAAATCATCATTTACACCTTCCATATCCTTTTAATTAAGATGTTTCTCTAAACCAGTTCTCAATTTCTTTTGCGCCCGCGCCAGCCTCGAAAGCACAGTACCCAAAGGGATGCCTAAAATCGTAGCAGTTTCTTCCGTAGAATAACCTTCCACCAATCGAAGCGTAGCCACCACGCGAAAGTCAGGGTCCAGTTGATTGAACTCATACGTGATCATTTCGTTCATATCCTTTCGGTCGTCAATCGTTCCTTTATGCCAACCATCTTCCTCTTTAGCAAAAATTGAAAATCTCCTTTTCCTTCGCTTGATTTCGTTGAGCGACAAATTGATGGCAATGCGTGTCAGGTAAGTACCAACTGCTGCATCACCTCTGAACTTTCCTATCGCTTCATAAAAACGGATGAACACTTCCTGGCCAACATCATCTGCCTCAGGCGTTGATCCAAGCATGGAGCGTACTACACCCGCTACCTTGCCTTCATGCCGGATTACCAATGTCTTGAATGCCCCGAGGTCACCATTACGGGAATTCTCAACTAACTCTTCATCGCTTTGTTCAGCCATTTTATAATGTAAAAGCAATCTAATCCGTTTTGCCTTTTAGACAAGCAATCCGATGCCTTTATTCCCACTGGCGCATGATTTATCACTAGTACTTTCCCGCCATAATTAGGTAATAACTGGAAACCGGAAACCGGAGACTAGCACGGCTGATTCACTGTTGATTCACGGCTGATTCACGGCTGATTCACGGCTGATTCACGGATAGTTCACTGTAAGTTCACTGCAACAGCACAGACACCCTTTTTCGGAAGCCGTTACCTGTTCGATTGGGTCTTAAAAGTCGGCGGTGGAAATTTGCTTTAGAGGGCCTCCCCTTTCCACTGGTCTTTCTCTATCTGCTTTCGTAAATTTGTCGCTATGCAAAGGTTCTTCATTCTGGTGATGGTTAGTTTTTCTTCCATTGCTCTTGGTCAAGGCAACGCCATACTCGATGAGAAAGTCGAAAAATTCCTGCATGATCACCGGGACGAATGGCATGACCTCAATGTTCCTTTCGTGGATGGCCAAACCCTCCACGATTTGATCGTGAAAAATAAATATACATCCGCACTTGAAATAGGAACTTCAACCGGCCACTCGACCATTTGGCTCGCCTGGGCAATGAGCAAAACAGGTGGGAAAGTAACAACTGTTGAACTCGATGAGAAGCGGCATAACCAGGCAATAAAAAATCTCACGGAAGCCGGTCTAATCAAGTACGTTGATGCTCGCTTAGGCAACGCACACGAAATCGTCAAAGAATTAGCCGGCCCATTCGACTTCGTCTTTTCCGATGCTGACAAGAATTGGTACAAACAGTACTTCCTCGATGTCACTCCCAAACTAAAAACCGGAGGGTGCTACACAACCCATAATGTGATTGACGGCAATTCCCCAAAAGATTACTTGGAGTTCGTTCAAAGCAATCCAGGTTTTCAAACAACCATTGATAAAAAAAGCCGGGCAGGAATAATGATCAGCTACAAGAAGTAAGATCGGTTGTAAGCCAATTATAGGCCACCGGAAACTGGCGACTGGCAACTAACTTGACTTTTTAACGACTAACCATCAACGATCAACCATCAACCATCAATGATTAACGTTTTTACTATTAACGATTAACTTCTAACTTTACACCTTCAACTTTCAACTTCTAAAGGCGTGGTTTGGTTTCGTGACTTGGGTTTAGCCCAGATAATTTTTGCAATCCTGTTTTTGGTTTTATACGGAATGTTCGTGTTCCGCATCATACGCATCAGCCGAACGCTGAATACCCCATTCTATACGATATTTTTCAAACTCGCTTTGCGCACAGCATTCTTTGCGTTGGTCATGGTTGCATTTCTTGGCCCCTCATTTGGCGATTCAAAAAAGGAAATCAAATCAGTGGGAAAAGATATCATGATTTGTGTAGACCTGTCAAAATCGATGGATGCATTTGACGTGCAGCCTACTCGCCTTGAGAAAGTGAAATATGAAATGAAGCGTATTGTCGAGGCCTTCAATTCCGATCGCGTAGGCGTAATTATTTTTTCCTCTGAGGCATTTATGCAATGTCCCCTTACTTATGATCAGAACGCGCTGAATCTTTTTATTGAAACTATGAACACGAGCCTCGTTCCTTCCAGCGGCACAGATTTCGGTCCTCCTTTGAAAATGGCGCTGGACAAACTGGAAAACCAGGATGGACCAAGTTCACAGCAAAAATCAAAAGTGATTATTCTTATAAGCGATGGCGAAGACTTCGGTGAACAAACAAATGAAATAGACAAAGAGATTGAAGATAAAGGCATAAAACTTTTCACGCTGGGCGTAGGTACTGAAAAAGGAAGTCAAATCATGGCAGGCCGTGGATATAAAACCGACACTCGTGGAAATGCCGTTATTTCAAAGCTAAATACGTCAGAGTTAAAGTCGTTGGCAAGCAGAACGAATGGGCAATACTTTGAAATCAATGAAAACCGCAATGACGTGGCGCGGTTGATTAACACGATCGGCAAGATAGAAGGTGAACTTCGCGATGCCCGGTTCGTGGATGTTTCGGCCAATCGTTACTACTTTTTTCTTTTGGCTGCGTTAGTGCTTTTAGTCTTAGATTTGCTGATTGATACCAAGACGGTAACCATATGAAATCGCCAAGTACCTTGTTCACCCTGCATTATAATCTAGACTGGCAATTCCATGCCTGCATGCTGAAGTGTGGCATTCCGGCACGCGGGCATGTGACCACTGGAAAAATACTTAACGCATGAAGCTGTTAACACTCTTGCTATTTGCCTCTTTATTATCGATTGACCCATCGAAGATATCGAAGGTCAATAAGATAAAGTCAGATGCTAAAAAAGCCTATTTAGCTGGCGATATGAAAGCCGCTATTGAGAAATATAAGTTTTTGGTTGACTCACTTCACGTAGACGAAGAGGAAGTCGCGATGAACCTGGCGAATGCTTACTTTAATGTAAACGATACAACCAGTGCACTAAACCGTTACCAACCCCTCTCAGTAAGTGGAGATTCGAAAATAAACTCCTGGGCCAATCAACAGATGGGCGTTGTCGCCAACCGCCAGGGAAAGTTTGAAGAAGCATTGAATTATTTCAAACAAGCAATGAAAGCTGAGCCTAACAACGAGCAGGCCCGCTATAATTATGAAATGGTGAAAAAGAAGCTGGAAGAGAAAAAGAAACAAGAGCAGAAGAACAAAGACAACCAGGATAAGAAAGACGATCAGAAGAAGGATCAAAAAGATCAGAAGGATCAGGACAAAAAAGACCAGAACAAAGACAACAAGGATCAGAAAGATCAAAAAGACAAAAAGGATCAGCAGAATAAAGACAAGAAAGACGATCAGAAGAAAGATCAAAAAGACAAGCAGGATCAGAAGGACAAAGAGCAAAAGGAAAAAGAACAAAAAGAGAAACAGCAGCAGGAAAAGAAAGAGCAGCAAAACAAAGACGAAAAGAACAAACCCAATCCTTCCCAATCAGAAAAACTGAAAGACATGAAGATCAGTGAAGAAAAAGCGAAGATGATCCTGGAGGCGATGAAGAACCAGGAAGTTCAGTACCTTCAGCAAAACAAACGCAAGGCCACCAAGCCGAAAGACAAAGGGAAACCGGATTGGTAACCTTTTTGCTAAATTCCAAGCATGGATCAAAACACAAAATTCTTAAGGATAGGTGTATTTTATGATGGCACTTACTTGACCAGAGCTCAGAATTATTTCTATGGCAAAGATTACGGATGGTTAACTTTCCAGGAACTCCACAAACTATTCGAGACTTATATTCGAACAAAAGAACAAGGGTATTCTTCATACAAAGTCGTATACTCCTCTTGGTTTCAAGGGCTTTTTAAATCGAGTCAAGCCACAGAAAAGGATTTACGACTTGATAGGAACAGGCATCACGATTTACTCCATGCTGGCATCGAACCTAAGAATGTCCCAATGTCTGAAAGTCAAGGTGAAAAAGGGATTGACGTTTACATGGCCGTCGAAACCCTGCAGATTGGACTTGATGGAAAAATCGATTTGGCAGTACTTGTAACAGGTGATGGGGATTTCGTTCCATTAGCAAGAGCGTTAATGAAAAATGGAGTCAAGGTTCTTGTGGCTTATTTTGAATATGAAGAAAAGAATCACAAGAGTTACGTTAATGAGCGCCTTACTAACGCCGTGAATTACTCTTTGAACATAAATAAACTAGAGTCGGACAAAGAGTTCAAGGCTGATTTCAAAAGTATATTTAGAAAAGCAGAAGACTTTGACAAAATAAAAAAAATATCATGAACCAAGTTGTAATCGTTTCAGCCGTTCGCACACCCATAGGAAGTTTCGGAGGAAGTTTGGCAAGCGTGCCCGCTGTAAAGCTCGGAGCAATCGCAGTGAAAGGCGCATTGGCAAAGATCAATTTAGATGCGAAACATGTTCAGGAAGTTTTTTTCGGCAATGTAATCTCATCTGGGTTGGCGCAGGCTCCCGCCACTCAAGTGGCAGTTGGTGCCGGATTGGGTTACAATATTCCATGTACACTCGTTAACAAAGTTTGCGCTTCTGGAATGAAGTCAATCATGTTAGGTGCACAATCCATCATGCTCGGTCAAAACGATGTGGTTGTTGCAGGCGGAATGGAAAGTATGAGCAACATCCCATATTATTTGATGAAGGCACGGTACGGCTACAAGTATGGAGATGGTCAGCTACTCGATGGGCTTACGTATGATGGACTAACTGATGTCTACAATCATTGCGCCATGGGAGTTTGTGCCGACAATACGGCGAAGGAGATGAACATCAGCCGCGCAGATCAGGATAACTTTGCGATCAACTCTTATAAAAGATCGGCAGCGTCGTGGGCAGCAGGGAAATTCAAGGACGAAATTATCCCCGTGGAAATCACTGGCAAAAAAGGCGATGTTACTTTATTCAGCGAAGACGAAGAATACAAAAATGTAAACTTTGATAAGATCCCTGGATTAAAACCCGTTTTTACGAAAGATGGAACAGTGACTGCTGCAAATGCTTCAACAATCAATGATGGTGCGGCTGCGGTTGTCTTGATGAGTGTCGCGAAAGCAAAAGAACTCGGCCTCACTCCGATTGCAAAAATCCTTGGCTTTGCGGATGCTGCACAAGATCCAATGTGGTTTACAACAACACCTTCAATTGCGATTCCCAAAGCGATGAAAATGGCTGGCGTTGAAAAGAAAGACGTAGGCTTCTACGAAATCAACGAAGCGTTCGCTGCCGTAGCCATCGCCAACAACATGAAACTTGGACTCGATCCTTCTACCGTAAATGTAAATGGTGGAGCCGTTGCCTTAGGACACCCACTAGGTGCCTCCGGTGCTCGCATTACCATTACATTGGCTAATGTCTTGAAACAGAATAATTCATCAATTGGTGTTGCCGGCATATGCAATGGCGGTGGAGGAGCTTCGGCAATTGTGATTGAGAGGATGTAACAAGATTCTGTTGCCAAGATACTGTAAGCACAATGCATTCGTTAGTCAAGAATCCAAATCCAATATACTGGATGTTAATTTAATGAAGCATTTTCTTTTCCTTTTCATTTTAATAAGCTTCGCTTCTTTCGGTCAGAAGGAAGTCAAACTTTATTATGACGAATCAAAGTCACGCCTCAGCGAAGAGTATTTTGTTATAGATGATGCACAAACCATGGAAGGAAAATACCGTAAGTATTTTCCTAATGGAAAACTGGCAATCGAAGGAAATTTCGTTAATGGAGTAAGATCAGGTACTTTTTACGAGTACCATCCTAACGGCACCCTGATCAGGAAGCTCAATTACGAAAATGGAATGCGCCATGGCCCGGTGGAAGTTTTTGACGAGAAGGGAAAACCTATTCAAACTGCATTTTACCAAAACAATAAATTGGTCGATAGTGTAAGGTCGTATTTTCCGTCCGGGATATTAAAAATGGAAAGCAAGTTTGCTAACGGCAAACCGGATGGATTTGTGAAAGAATATTTTGCTTCCGGAAAAATCAGGAAAGAGATTGCTTACAAAAACCAAAAACCAAACGGGATAACCAAAACTTTTTACGAAAGCGGCTATCTTGAAACAGAAGCCAACTACAAAGACGGTTTCATCAGTGGGTTTTACAAATCCTATTATCCCAACAGTCAACTGGAATTAGTTTACACGATTAAAGAAGGGGAAAAAGTGGGCGAATTTCTTAGCTATGATCCGGCAGGTCACTTGCTGTTAAAAGGACATTTCATGTACGGCAAATTGCACGACAGCAATGTTGGATATTTTGCTGACGGAAAACTCCGTCATGAGTACCATTTTAATCTTGGTTCAAAAGTAGGAACCAATATCGACTATCATCACAATGGTAAAATCAGAACCAAAGAGCAACTGGCATTGAATGGCATCGATAGTGAAGTCGATGAATATGACAGTACCGGCCGGCAGCTTTTTGAAAAGAATTACAGGCAAGGAAAACCACACAGCACTTGGTACTTTTATGGCTCAGACGGGAAGACACTCACGCTGAAAGAAACGTACGTTGACGGTCAGCTTAGTGGAATGCGAACAACGTATCACCCAAATGGAGAAAAGAAAGTTGAGGAGACCTGGAAATTTAATCTCATCACCGGACCAGTTAAGAATTTTTATGATAACGGTAAATTGCTAAGCCTGGCCGAATTCCGTGCCAGCCGAATGCATGGGCCATATATCAGCTATTGGCCTAACGGCAAAATCAAGGAACAGGGCGAATACGTTGCGAACAAAAAACACAAAGAATGGAAGGAGTTTGACGAAGACGGCAAACTCATCAAAACACAAAATTTCAGGGCTGGCATTTTGATTGAACCTAAGCAGGTTGAAAAAAAATAATTCAGCGCTGGGTGGCGAATCGCCAATCGTTCTTAATTTGCCACAAACTTCCGCCCATGCAAGCCATCAAAGAAACTAACTTCAAGTTCAAGGGACAAACTGGTTTTTATCGGGGCAAAGTTAGAGATGTCTATTATTTCGGTGAGAAGATGGCCATGGTGGCAACAGATCGGATCTCCGCCTTTGATGTGGTACTTCCCAAAGCAATTCCTGACAAAGGACGAGTACTCAACCAGATTGCAGCTTTTAACCTGAATGCCACAAAAGACATTGTTCCCAATTGGGTGATGGCAACTCCTGATCCAAATGTGACAATCGGATTTAAGTGCGAAACCTTCGCAGTAGAAATGGTAGTGCGAGGATACCTTGCTGGTCATTCCTGGCGAGAATATAAATCCGGCAAAAGAAAGCTCTGTGGCGTGCCACTGCCGGAAGGACTGAAAGAGAGCGATAAACTCCCCCATCCGATCATTACACCTACTACCAAAGCAAGTGTAGGCCATGACGAAGATATTTCAAAGGAAGAAATTTTGGCAAGGGGAATTGTAAGTAAAGGTGATTATGAAACTCTTGAGAATTATACACTGAAACTCTATGCAATAGGAACAGAGCTTGCGGCTCAACGCAATCTCATTTTAGTCGATACGAAATATGAGTTTGGGAGGCACCAGGGAAAAATCTATTTGATCGATGAAGTGCACACGCCCGATTCATCACGGTATTTCTATAAAGAAGGTTACGAGCAAAGACAGCGTGATGGTGAACAACAAAAACAATTGTCAAAGGAATTTGTTCGCCAATGGTTAATTGAAAATGGTTTCCAGGGAAAAGAAGGCCAGCAAATACCTGAAATGACAGATAAAATCGTTGCTGCTATCTCAGAGCGTTACAAGGAACTTTATCACCAAATGATTGGTAAACAAATAAAGGACATAAATTATTCCAACATTATGGAACGAATCGAATCCAGTATCGTTAATTCGATAAATTGAACTATTTTAGCTGCAAATTCCACTAACACATGAAATGAGCATAAGGGGATCTTACCCAACGGTATGATAAAATAATACAAATTCCATGTGGTCCTTTCAAAAATTAAAATTAACGCATGAAATGAGCATAAAGAGGACTTCACCCAGGGGTATGATAATCTAAATGCGAATTCCATGTGTCAACTAAAAACAAATTATTAACACATGAAATGAGCATAAAGAGGACTTCACCCAAGGGTATAATAATCTAAATGCGAATTCCATGTGTCCACTAAAAAACAAATTATTAACACATGAAGTACACGATCGACAAACAGGAAAAATACACACTGGTACGCCTCCACGAAGAGAAATTAGATTCCAATGTTGCTCCACAACTGAAATCAGAGATGGTTACACTTCATGCAGAAGGGGTTAGAAATATAATTCTCGATCTCAGTGAAGTTAAATATACTGATTCATCGGGTTTGAGTGCATTATTAGTGGGCAACCGGATTTTACAGGAAGACGAAGGTATTTTTGTCCTGGCGTGTCTTTCTGATCATACGATGAAATTGATAAAGATCTCCCAGCTCGACAGCGTACTCTCTATTTTACCTACTGTGGAAGAGGGCATAGATGCAGTATTCATGCACGAGATTGAGAAAGACATGAAAAAAGATTAATCTGATTAAATATTTTTGTCACTTAGTCTAACGATCCTTGGTTCAAGCGGAGCATTACCCGCGATAGGCAGGTTTCCCTCGTCCCAATACCTCGAAATTCAAAACAGACATTTCTTAATTGATTGTGGAGAAGGTGCGCAAATTCAGTTGGCACGTCTGCAAATATCACCTCACAAAATCGATCATATTTTTATTAGCCACCTTCATGGTGATCACTACCTGGGTTTAATGCCCTTGTTGTTCTCGATGCACTTGCATAAGCGCACTACCGAACTTCACCTATACAGTCCGCCAGGGCTAGATGAAATTATCACGCTTCAACTAAAATATTCAAAGTCGGTACTGAATTATAAGATCATCTTTCATCCTACTAATCCAAACGAAGTCCAAACACTTTTTGAAGATGGGGCACTCACTGTGCAAACAATTCCATTGATACACAAATTGGATTGTGCCGGTTTTCTTTTCAGAGAAAAAATTAAGCCAAGAAGGATAAACAAAGAAAAACTAATTGACGGTCTCAAACTTCAACAAATTGCTTCATTGAAAACAGGAGCCGATATTTTCGACGACAACGGAACGCTGCTCTACAAAAATGAAGATTTCACCTCACCACCACGTCCTTCCCTATCTTACGCGTATTGCTCTGATACCGCATGGAATGAAGCAATGATAGGACAAATCTCACGTGTTGACTTACTATATCACGAAGCTACATTCAGCGAGGCTGATCTTAACAAGGCAATTGAAACCAGGCATAGTACCGCAGGCCAGGCCGGTGAAATCGCTAAACGTGCTCAAGTGGGAAAATTGATTATCGGTCACTTCTCTGCTCGCTACAAAGATCTTAACCAACTGTTACAGGAGGCCAAAGCTGGTTTCTCAAATACCGAACTAGCCACCGAGGCGACCACTTTTACTTTAACAGATTGATTCTATATTTACCTTGTGAATAACCACCTCGAACAAAAAAGAAATACACTGTTCATCGTGTTGGCTGGTATCTTTCTCACCAACGCGATTGTAGCTGAATTAATTGGCGTCAAGATATTTTCTGGCGAGCATACACTAGGCTTTGATCCAGCCAATTTAAATATTCTTGGCTTTGTTATGGATTTCAATCTTACTGCGGGTGCGGTTATTTGGCCGGTTGTCTTCATTACTTCTGATCTTATTAACGAATATTTTGGTAAACCTGGCGTGAAACGGATCAGTTACCTCGCGGCTATTTTTATTGCTTATTCCTTTTTAGTGATTTACCTGACAATGAAACTACCGCCCGCACAATGGTGGCTGGATGCCAACAATACCGACAACAGTGGCAATTATTTCAATATGGATTTCGCGTTCAACAAAATTCTCGGCCAGGGACAAAGAATTATTGTTGCATCATTGGCTGCATTTCTAATTGGCCAATTGGTCGATGTATTTGTTTTTCAAAAATTAAGAAAGATCACCGGAAGCAAAATGCTTTGGTTGCGCGCCACCGGTTCAACACTGATTTCCCAATTCATTGACAGCTTTGTAGTTTTGTATCTCGCCTTCTCAGGAATTTTCTCTAACCAACAAATTTTAGCGATTGGCATCACCAACTACTTATACAAGTTCACTGTGGCCATCCTTCTCACGCCCCTTATTTATGGAGGTCACTATGTTATCGATGGATACTTAGGCAAAGAGAACGCAGAGAAACTCTCCGAAGAATCAGCAAGCGAAAGCGGTTCATTTTTTTAATCTCAGTAAATGAGTTCACTACGAACGAACCACATGTCACAAAATCCAATAGAACTACTTACACAGTTGGACTTACTAGGTGAATCCCTATGTTTCTATCTTCTATGTGGTTCAAATTGAGACTCGGAATCAAGCACTCGTTTTTGATCGAAAAACATTATCTAGAATTATTCCTGTAGCAATACCTGCATTCAAGGATTCTGCGCGTCCAATTCTCGGAATAGTGATCCGATGATTAATAAAACGGCTCACTTCTTCTGAGATTCCATTCGATTCATTTCCAATCACTATTAGTCCCCCCTTACCAAAATCAAATTGACGAACATCTGCGCCATCCATAAAAGCGCCAAAAACCGGTAGCTTATTTTGACTGAAGAAATCAGTCAGGTAGGTATAAAAAACATTTACCCTGCAAAACGAGCCCATGGTTGAACTGATCGTTTTGGGGTTATAAAAATCAGCTGTCTCTTCTGATACAATTATGTTTTTAATTCCATACCAATCTGCAGTACGAATAATGGTTCCCACATTACCCGGATCTCGCAGATCATCCAAAACCAGGCAAAATTCATTTTTCAATTCCGGCAATGAGTTTTCCCTCATTTTAGCAATGGCAATGACGGTCTCATTGGTTTGAAATGAACCAAGCTGAGACAGTTCTTTTAAGCTCACTTCTACAACATCTATTTTCTTCGAAGACAGCTGTTTGGAATTAGCGTCAAGAAAACTTTCTGTGCCCCCAACCCATACCACCTCAAAATTGGAGACCAAAAGCTCCTGAACACTTTTTGCTCCTTCCACTACAAAAGATTGTTCCTGTTTTCGGTATTTCTTTACTTGCAGGGATTTGAGGTATTTAATCTTCGCTTTAGACACCATTTTGCAGACTTTTAAAAAAAGAGTTGGCTTATATTGCTTCGTTAGTGGCTTCACCATTTTGGTAAATGGTTGTATTAGCACTAAGCGCCTTCAAGAAAATGAAAAGTTGCTGTACCGCCAAACGATCGAGGCGCCAAAAGGATTTAATAAAGAAGGGCTTAATGACTTGTTCGTTCAAAAAGCCAATGACCGACTTGGCCCGCTGCCGATTAGCATCAGTGTAGGCATCTATTATAAGGGTAAAAAGAACTACTCAAAGGAGAAATTTATTGCCAAAAAAGAAAAAGCCGAGAGGAAATTTGACAGGAAAATTGCTGCCACTAAAAATCAGAAGAGAATTGCCAACCTGCAGTATAGGAAACAAAATAAAGTAGATGCGATAAACAAAAAGATAGAGAACGGAAATCTTTTTATGCAATGGGGAGAACCCATTACAGTATTCGACACAGGAGCAATGCATCAGACCAAAAGTAAAATCACGGCATTTTTGTTCAATAAAGGATTCTTTCAGGCTAAAACAAGCTCCGCTTTTAATGAAGGGCGCAAGAAGAGAATAACAGTGAATTATACCATCACTCCCGGCCCTCAGTTCGTTTATGACACTATCTTTTTTAATATTCCAGATCAGCGTGTGGCCGAGCTCGTCGCAAAAAATATTCCTCTAAGTCTGATTAAAAAAGGTGACCCCTACGATCAGGGTAAACTTAGTAAAGAGCGCGACCGCGTTGACCTCTTACTGAAAGACCATGGTTATTATGATTTCAGTAAACAGTTCATTGATTTTTCAGCGGATACCTCTTCCATAAAAAACAAAATAAAATTGCAAATGGAAATATTGAATCCTACCAAAAGGGGATACCACAAGCAATTTAAAGTGGACTCAGTGATTTTCATCACCGATGTGTCGACATTTGGAAAGCCAAATGAAAAAAGGCATAATACTCCTTATCACCGAATTACATTTAGCTCTTTTCAGGATTTATTCAGTAAAAAGATTTTAGCTCAAAGGGTTTTCATCGCGAAAGACAGTTTGTACAGCCGCACTAAGACATTCAGCACACAGCGACAGCTTGCCAATCTCGACAATTTCAAGTTTGTAAATGTTAATTACGACACCACGGGTGGCAAGTTCGTCGCCAATCTTTTCACCAGTCCAATGGAGCGTTACACCTGGGGTAATGAAGCCGGCATGACCGTAACGCAAGGTTTTCCCGGCCCTTATTTCAGTTCTAACTTTAAGAAACGAAACGTATTTGGCGGCCTCGAAATAATGGATATCAACGGGCGGTTCGGCTTTGAAGGAGTTGCTGCGGCCACTTCAACCAACAGTTTTTATAAGAGCACGGAAGCCTCAGCCAACATTTCATTTACATTTCCTCAATTTCTATTTCCATTTCGAAGCACGGCAGCATTTCGTTATGCGAAGAATAATCCCCGCACAAAACTTTTGGCCGGATATACCTACACAGATCGCCCTGAATACCAACGGTCAATAAGCACCGTTTCAGCAACGTATACTTGGGATTTACAGCGAAGACTTCAGTTTTCATTCAGCCCAGCTACGTTGAATATTATCACTTCCACTCTTAGTCCTGAGTTCAAAAATCAACTAGATTCATTACAAAGAAAATATGGCAACAATCTGATCAATGCATTCAAACCTTCTTATGTAAGCAGTATGATTTTCACCCTGACATGGAACAACAATTACGGGGTTGCACAAAAATCTTCCACGTTCGCGCGTGCAACATTTGAAAGTGGTGGCACTCTATTGAATATTTATTCACCTAAATTTATCATCGATAAAGGCCTTGAGCGGTATCAATATTTGCGGGCAAGTCTCGATTTTCGTAAAAATATAGCCCTCTCAAAAACAAGAGCTTTTGCATTTCGCCTCAACTCGGGTTTTGGTTATATCTACAGTCCCAATAACGTTTTGCCTTACGAAAAAAACTTTTTTGCTGGCGGAAGCAATAGCGTTCGAGCCTGGCGCCCTAGAAGGCTGGGGCTTGGCTCTGATCCACCTCAAGTAAGCACCAATATTTCTGGCAATGGTTATTTCGATTACAGTTTCGAAAAACCAGGCCAACTCTTGCTCGAAGGGAGCATGGAATGGAGGCAAAAGTTAGTTGGCTTTGTTCACTATGCTTTCTTTATTGATGCTGGTAATTCGTGGGCTGTTGGAACGACTCAAAATATCAAGGCAACATTTGCTTGGGACAAATTTTATAAACAGTTTGGTATCGGCACAGGAGTTGGTTTGCGATTCGATTTCACTTTTTTAATTTTAAGATTTGATGTCGGGATCAAGGCATGGGAACCTGCCGATGATCCTAACAGGCCAATCGGCCATTTTGTTTTGTGGAATGCAAAATGGTGGAAACCTTACACCGCTACTCAGGAACCAGTTATCTACAACATTGGAATCGGATATCCCTTCTGATCAGTATGACAGTAGCTGCTCCAGTTGTTCTGTGACTTTACCTGCATTTGGCAACATCATTTTTTCCAGATCAACATTCAACGGCACAGCGGGCAGGTTGGAAGAACCAAGAGTCCAAACAGGCGCATCCAAAAATTCAAAACATTCTTTCGAAATTCTTCCTGCCAAAGATTCGGCAAATGAATTAAGTAAAGGTTCTTCCGTCAGAACGAGAACGCGCCCATGTTTTGCAACCGACTTCTTAACACTTTCCCAGTCCAGAGGATTGAGCGTGCGCAAATCCAATATCTCAATCCTATCGTCAAAATTCCTGGACGCTTCTTTTGCCCAATAAACTCCCATGCCATAAGTAACAACTACTGTACTCATTCCGGAATTGATACTTGCTTCATTAGCACTCTGAACGATGTTTGCTTTGCCTAAAGGAATGATGTAGTCTTTATCTGGCTCGATCGTTTTTGCTTCGAGGGTGCCTGGAACTTTACTCCAATACAATCCTTTATGTTCAAGCATGACAACAGGATTGGGATCATAGAATGATGCTTTCATGAGCCCTTTCATGTCAGCAGCATTAGAGGGGTAAACCACTTTAATTCCCCGAATAGTCAGAAGTGTTGACTCAATACTTCCGGAGTGATAGGGTCCTCCGCCTCCATAGGCGCCAATGGGCACACGGATCAAAGCTTGCACAGGAAATTTTCCTTTCGACAAATAACAACTTTTTGAAAGCTCTTCTACCAGTTGATTCATTCCTGGCCAGATGTAATCCGCAAACTGAATCTCAACAATAGGCTTCACTCCTACAGCACTCATCCCTGCTGTCGACCCAATAATATAAGCTTCTTGAATCGGTGTGTTGAACACACGATGATCACCGTGCTTTTGCGAGAGCGTTGCCGCTTCGCGAAACACGCCACCCAATCTTCCGCCTACATCCTGCCCATAAAAAATAGCTTCTGGGTGTTTGATTAAAATTTCATCAATGGCATGGAGAGCGGCATCAACCATCGTTACTTTCTCCGCACTATCAGGAAAGCGCTCCCCAGTTTCAATAATTTCACTCAGAGCAAATTCATGTGAATCAAAATCATTCACATCAGGATCCGGGGACTGATATGCTTTGTTGAAGTCATTTAAAACTTTTTCTCCCGCTTCAAGGCGAATTGCATTCAGTGCCTTCTGGTTGATTCCTTCCTGTGTTAAATATTTTTCAAGTTTAATAATCGGATCGTTAACAGAATGTCGAGTCAAATCATCACCTCGGTACCATTCTTTCCTTACTCCCGAAGTATGGTGTCCGAGCAAAGGACATATAGCATGAACCAAGATGGGAGCTCGTTCTGTCCGGCAATATTGAAACGCCTTGGTGAGACCATGAAAGCTGTCGATAAAATCCGAACCATCAACGCGCATCCGTTCCAGTCCTTTAAAACCGCTTGCATATTCATACGCATCCATGGTACGCATCTCTTCTCCCGTAGCTGAGATGCCCCATCCATTATCTTGAATCAAATAAATGATTGGAAGTTTTTTAAGCACGGCCATTTGAAAAGCCTCCGCCACCTCTCCTTCTGTGACTGAACCATCTCCTAGTGAACAAAGCACAACTGGTTTTTCTGGAGAGGTCATCAATCCTACCGTTTCCATATAGGAAATGCCGTGTGCCATTCCAGTTGCAGGAATAGCCTGCATTCCTGTGGCCGAGCTTTGATGAGGAATGACCGGAAAACCCTTTCTTTTCAACGATGGATGACTATAATAACTGCGGCCTCCTGAAAACGGATCATCAGCTTTAGCCATGAGCTGTAACATCAACTCAAATGGCTCAAGCCCAATGGCTAAAAGCATGGATTCATCACGGTAGTAGGGAGAAGCAAAATCGCAATGCTTTAATTGAAATCCGGCAGCTATTTGAATCGCTTCGTGTCCCCGTGAAGTGCTGTGAACATATTTGCTACATATCTCCTTCTTTTCGTCATAAAGTTCAGCCATACGCTTAGCTGTGCACATTAACCGGTACGCATTAAGACATACTTCAAGAAAGTCTTTGTTCACAGATACTTTATCAGAAGAAGAGACCGTTATCATATCCAAAGGTATTAATAAGTAATTTAATTCAAGCCTTAACTACACATACTCCATTTTGTTTGATCTGAATTATATCCATGCTTCGTAGTGTTTCGTCAGAGAAAAAAATATATTGTGTTATGATAATAAAATGTAGGCTCACTAGGTTAAGCTATCTCTTCACCTGGCTGCTATTCACAACCACTGCGAATTATAGCTATGCACAACCTGAGGAAGTTTTAAAATTAATGAATGAAGTACGTACCGATCCACAAGGTTTTTTACAAACTCGGTTAGTACCTTTCATTAAAGAACATAACTTTGAAAACAATTCTTACG
>Ga0207112_1149_pt1 | contig 16708 bp, 17 predicted proteins | sample Alteio_BWMinHeat_72_FD_153549 | JGI IMG/M metagenome (GOLD analysis project Ga0207112, IMG submission 153549) | Enriched cells from forest soil in Barre Woods Harvard Forest LTER site, Petersham, Massachusetts, United States -... | ecosystem: Environmental > Terrestrial > Soil > Temperate forest >...
AGCTGCCCAGATCCAGCGGCGTTGCTCCCGGGCTAAGAGGGTTCGTGGAGGCTGACCCGGGCTCGCCCCTCTGCGCGGCGCCGCCATTGACTGGGACCTGATTCTGGGCCGGCGTTCCGGAGTAGGAGTAATTACCGAGCTGATTCGAGTCGAATTGGCTGGCGTTCGCAGCGCCCAGCCATCCTTCCGGGCTCGCCCCACTGGGCCATGCCTCGACGCCGCCGTTGCTAGGGGTCCAGGCGGCTGGGAGCGGACGGGGCCGGAAGGTGTAGCGCCACGGCCCTTGAGGATCCTGAACGACATCCGTCTCCCAGCCGGGATTGCGCGCGGCGAACCTGTCGGCGTCAGCCGCCGCGTATTGCGGCCTGGAGTACTTGAGGCTCTGCCGCCACTGGCCCTCCTCGGCCTCGAGCGTCTGGCGGCGGTAGTTGTAGCGCCACCAGCCGCTCGGGTCTTGGCCAACGGCGGCCTCCCAACCGGGGTTCTGCATGGCGAAGCGCATCGCCTCCGTGCGCGCATCCGGTTCGCGCAGGTACCTGCCGCCGTCCTGCCACGCGCCCTCGACGTTGAGAGTTCTGGGCCGGAAGACATAGCGCTCACCGAAGCCCTCGGGATCGGGGATGACAGCGGTCTCTGCCCAGGGGTTGTTGGATTTGAAGCGTTGCGCCTCTGAGGCGGCGAACCACTCGCTGCTGTGGCGATAGCGGCTGGTCTGCCACTCGGGAGTCTTGACGTAGGGCCACTCGCGATCGTCCAGGCCTCCAGCCTGGTAGCCGAACTTCTGGAGGTTGCGGGCGACATCTCGGGCGGGTCCCAGATGGCCCTGTTGGCGGAGCGATTCGAAGGCGCTGACGAGGTCGGGCCGGGCGGTGAAGGGCCGCACGCCGGTTGGAGGAATGGACGCCGCTTGCAGGGTCGGCGAGTTCCCGAATCGCGCGGTTTGTTGTGACTGCGGAGGTCGCGCCGAGTTCCGGGCATCCGGATCCAACGGACTGGTGAAGTCAAAATCGGGAGCGTCGGGATGGGGGGCGGGCCTTGGGTTCTGGTTCGGGGAATCGAGGCCCGAGCCCTGGTTGGAGTCATCGTTCCACACCGCGCCGTAAGGACTGCCGCTCGTGGCGCTCAACCAGGTGGGCGTGTAATCAGGGGCATAGGCGGCGAGGGTCGAGGGTGAAGCCGAGCCGTAGATGCGGGCCAAGGCGCCCGGCTGCGGCGACCCACTCGCTTGCAGCAGTTGGCCGAGGATTCCGTCCTGGGCCGGCGCCGACTGCATCAGCCCTCGGGTCGTAGAGCCGCCGGATCTGGCTGCGTTGTCCCTCTCGATCCGAAGTATCGTGCCGATGAGGCCGAGCTTGGGGGGATCGGGCGCGGCGGGACTTGGCTGCGTCAGCCATCGGGTCAGCGGGCGGCTTGGCGTGAGGCCGGCATCATAGCCCGATCCGTAGCCGGTGGGGGACGAGGGCGGCGTTGATGCAAGGTACGCCAGCGTTCCGAATAATCCTGAGTTGTTTTGCGTCATGAGGTCTTCGGCTGGTCTTTGAGTTCGGGGCTCGATTGGCAGGTGGAAGCTGAGACTCCACGCGGCTAAAGCCGGTGGTATCTGGGAGGCGGCGCCTGGCGGTCTAGGTTGTAACTGAGCCTCCACACGGCTAAAGCCGGTGGTATCTGGACGGCATGGTGGTCCGGAGTTGGTTAGAGCGATCTGGACTGGAACAAGGGAAAAATGGCGCAGGAAGCCCACGCGTAGCCTGAAGCATGAGCTCCCGCGCCTGAGCGGCCGATATCCGCGGAGTCGTTTGGTCAGAGACCGCGCCCGACCCCCTTCGAGCTCGACTCCACGGAGGCCGGAAAGGGAGTTCTGAGTTCCGAGTTCTGAGTTCCGAGTGCAAGCGCGCGTCGCGCCCCAATCACCCGAAAACCCCGCGGCGCTGAACCCTGAACCCGAAACCCGGAACCACCGTCTTTTAGGCCGTTTTCTTGAAGACGCCGACCTTGTTCAAAAAGCCGACGACGATGTCGATCACCTTAGACGCGAACGCCTGGACCTTGTCCAGACCGATCGCGCTCGCGACGTCGGCCGGCAAGGTCTGGAACGCCGCCGTTACGATTTGCAGAACGGCAGCCGCCTTGTCCGCGCCGGAGCCCGGCAACTCGACGGCCTTGATGATGTTGATTACCTCGGGAATGACGCTCAGCGCCACGCGCAAAGCCTGAATGATGTTAGACATAGGTTCCTCCTTGGTGGGGTAGTGAAAGAGTGAAGAAGTGAAAAGTGAAGAGTGAAAAGCCGGAGAGGACGACTGCCTGCGCCAACTCTACACTTTTTCACTCGTCACTCGTCACTGCTCTTACAGTCCGAAGGCTCGGACCAGGATGGCGATGATGTTTGCCGTGAGGGTAATCTTGGTGAACTTGCTTGAGGTCCGGGCGATCTTTTCGAGCGACGCTGCAATCGACGGCGCCTGCTTCATCGCCAGGTCCACGCTCGCCATCGCGCCGTCCAGATGCTGCATCGAGCCGTTCAGCGATGTCGTGCTGGCGGCGATCTCGCTCAAGATGATCTGCCAGTTCGGATCCGCCGCCAGCTTGTGGATGTCGTCCAGAGTCAGCAGGCCCTTGTCCGCGGCAAGCTTGATCGCCGCGTCAAGGTCCTGAACCGAGAGGCCGAGCTTCTCCAGTAAAGCTGTCGTCGATGGAAGCAGGGATTTGTTGATTTCGTCGTCCGTGTGATGGATGAACGCGTCGAGCGAGCGGCTGTTGTCGGTGAGCGCCCGGAGCAGCGCGCCGGCGCTATCCAGGTCTTTCATAAGCCGCGGGATGACTTGCGTATTTACAAGCCGCCCCGTGCCGTTGTAGATCGCCGGCGTGTCGATCGAGGCCTTGAGCGATTTCTGATAGGCCTCGCTTTCGAAGCGGTCGGTCTGGAATTTGACGAACGATTCGCCGACACTGGCCGCCTGCTTGATTTCGGCGCCCGCGCCCTGGAGCTCGGCGAGCGCCGCCTGGGTGGTTTCGGCTACGTGGTGGATGTCGCGGGTGATGACGGCGGCGCAGACGCCCAGAAGGCAGAGGGAGAGAATGCAGGTGAGAATCAGAGCTTCTTTTAGTCGTTGGGTCATGATGGGTTCCTGGTTTAGGGTTTAGGGTTTGGAGTTTCTCGTTTCGAGGGTGGCTTCTGGTTTCTAGTTTCTAGTTTCTGGTTGAGAGTTGAGGATCTGAGATTCAGGAAGGTTCTGAGATCGTGAAGATCGTTAGATCCAGAGAGCATAGACGACGGGATTGCAGGATCAGCGGCCGTCGGGTGGGGTGGGCTTGCCGTCTTTGGCGAGAATGCCGATGGCGGAAACCGTGGCCAGGCTGATCCACTGGGCCCACTCGGGCGGCAGTACAATGTGGAAGTGCGCGCAGACAGCCGCGGCAGCTCCGACGACGGCCGCCGAAGATGTCTTGGGATCGGAGAAGAGGAATTTGAGAAAGGTCTTCATCGTGGTGCTCCTAAAGAAAGGTAAGAGTTGAGTTCTGTGGCGTGCGAGCTCAGAACAGGCGGCTCCGCTGGAGCTGACTGGACTTTTGGGCACTAGATGGGCTCGGGTTAGGTTGAAAGCAAGCGACTACGGGCTTGCGCCCGCAGCTTTGTAGCGAGACGATTCGCGGCTCGGGTTAGGTTGAAAGCAAGCGACTACGGGCTTGCGCCCGCAGCTTTGTTGGGAGACGATCGGGGGCTCGGGTTAGGTTGAAAGCAAGCGACTACGGGCTTGCGCCCGCAGCTTTGCTGCGAGACGGCTGGGCTGGAGCCGGAAGAGTTCGTGTGACTGCTCCTACAAACATGCGGCTCCGCTGGAGCCTGAACCGTTCGTCTGACTACCCAGAAACTAGGAATCAGAAACTAGAAACCGTTTGTAGGCGGCTTCGAGCTTCTGGTCGTACTTATTCTGCGCGTAGCCGCCGCCGTTGTAGCCGGCCGCGAATCGCGCCCACTCTTTGTTGGCGAGAAAACGATGTAGCCGTTTGCTCTTGATGAAATTGACGAACGCCTTTAGGTGCTCGCTTTCGGAACGGGCCATGGCCTCGACGTAGTCTTGAATGTTGCCGAAACCCGCGGCGGCGTAGTTGAAGCCCATGATTTGAAACAGCCCGTACGAAGCCGCCTCCAACGCGGCGTCGTTGTCGAGGGTTTGGGCCGCGTTCAGCCGGTCGTATTCGGCGGCGCCGCCCTTGTAAAGCGAGCGGTTCCACCCGCGCGAGCTGATGTCGGGATTTGTTGCGTCGTATTTGTGGTTGGTCAGCCGGCTGAAGACGGCGGCCTCGAAGAGGATCTTGGGGCGGCCGTCGGGCAAGAAGCCGCTGCCTCTGCTTTCCACCTCGGTGACCGCCTTGACGGCCGCGACGTCGCAGCCCAGCGCCTCGGCGGCGTTTTCGTAGTCTTGTTCTGTCAACATGGGGCCTCGCTTTGCTCGGGTTCCAGGTTTCTGGGATTGGAACACAGATGGAACGGATCTAACGGATTTTCACGGATCGGCCCTGGCCAAAGAAAGATCTGTGAAAGCCTGTTAGATCCGGTCTCATCCGTGTTCTATTCCCGGAACCAGGAACCCGAAACCATTTCTTTCATCCATCCTTCGGCTAAGAACGCGTCGGCTCCCGCCTCGGCGGCCTGTAACCGCGTCTGTGAGAATCCGGCATCCGGCTCGTCGGAGACGAACACGATCCGGAAATGGGTTGTGGCTGGCGGCCCGCGGTCACTGGCTGTGACCATCGGCCGCGGAAGCTCCGTCTGGGCCGCGGAAGCGTGGCCGGGGTCCCGACCGCGGCTCCTGATTGAGCGGGCGAAGCTGAGCCAATTCGCCGCGTCGGAGCTGAGATCGATGAAGACCAGGTCGAACGGCCGCCGTCGCCACAGCTCGCTTGCTTGCCGCGGACGGAAGACAAAGCTCGCCCACGGGCAGAGGCTGAGCAGATCCGCTCCGCGCTTCTTCGACGTGCAGATGAGTGTGCGGGCGCGGGGCTGGGCCTGGGGGTCCCGGGGAGTCCCGGGTTGCGGCTCAGATGCCTCAGGCGGCAGGTAGCCCTGGACCCGCAGACTCCGAACCAGGAACCCGGAACTCGGAGCCTTATTGCTTGGCATCGACGTCCTCCCTGAGCTTGCCGAGACCGACGGTCAGCGCTTCGATGCGCCGCTCCATCTCGGCCTTGTCCAGTAGCCAACGCTGCTGTTCGCGCCTGAGCCCCTCGTGTTCGAGCTTTAACGCCGCGTGCTCTTCCTGGAGCTTCTGATAGCGCACCTGGCGCTCGTCGCGGTCGCGTTTGACCTCTTCGATTTCGTCACGGAGCGCGGTCACCTCTTTCAACAGGTCCTGGCGAAAGGCGATTCCGTCCTGGATCAGCCCGGTGTTGAAGAGCTGGGCGACGTCGTTGTGCTTGTCGAGGCGCGACCACAGGCGGCCGAGTAGAATGCCTGCGGCCGCAACCGCGGCAGTGATCAATGCTGCTTTTACTTGAGGATCCATGGTAGTTCTGAGTGCTGAGTGCTGAGATCTGAGATTTGAGATTTGAGATCTGAGATCTGAGATCTGAGATCTGAGATTTGAGATTATTTGAGATCTGAAATTATCTGAAATCTGAGATTTGAGATCTGAGATTCCCGTCTTACTGCTTTGGCTTCTCTGCCTGCGCGGCTGCCGGGGCCTGCGGTTGTGCCGGCGCGGGTTTTTCAGCCGGCTTTTTCACCGCCTCCCAACCGCCATTCTCTTTCGGCTGGAGGGTCCATTGTTTGGCGTCGAGCCCCAGATCTTGAAGGATGGCGCCGGCCACGGTGTTGAAGCCGATACGCAGCATCGTCAACTCGGTCTCCTTTTCTTGGAGGGTGCGCACGGCGGCGGTTAGATTGGCCGCCTGGTCCGAGGGGATCGGCATACTTGCCGGGGCCTCGGGCTTTTTGGCCGCGTCGTCGGGTTTCTTCGCCGCCTCGGCCTGCTTCTGTTGCGCCGCGGCGCTGTTGCCCGCGCCTGGTTGAATTTGACCCGCGGCGACGACCACGGAGATCGACGCGAAGAAGATGAACGTGAGCATGGAGATTGCGATTAGCTTTTTCATACTATGTCCTTTCAAGAGTTTTTAGTTGTCAGTTTTCAGTTTTCAGTTTGAGTTTTGAGTTTGTGATTGTTGACTTATACTGGTTCCGTTTCGGCTAGTGCTGGTGCGGCGTCATGGGCGGCCTTCGGCCGTCGGACCGAGAACCAAAAACTAAAAACTAAAGACTGAAAACTGGAGCGCAGCGACCCCGCTTGCCCAGGGGCCGCTCGCGGGTGTAAAAATCACATTGCTCGTCCGTAGACGGCGCATGGAGCTTTGCGGAGTGAAGTGTTGATTTCTCTGGAGCCACAACCTGAGTTGCACCACGACGCGGGAACCGCGGTCCTGGCGGCAGCCGGCGTCGCGCCGCAGCCCGAGTCCGAGCCTGTGGAGCTTTCCATAGTCATGCCGTGTCTTAATGAGGCCGACACGCTTGAATCATGTGTGCGCAAGGCGCAGAACGCCCTAGCGGACAACGGCATCCTCGGAGAGGTCATCGTCGCCGATAACGGCAGCACCGATGGCTCGCGGGACCTTGCCATTGCAATGGACGCGCGCGTCGTGCCCGTGGAGGCCAGAGGCTATGGCAGCGCCCTTATGGGCGGGATCGCCGCCGCGCGCGGCAAGTTCATCGTGATGGGCGATGCCGATGCGAGCTACGACTTTTCCGAAGCGCCAAAGTTCGTCGAGAAACTGCGCCAGGGCTACGATCTGGTGCAAGGGTGCCGTCTGCCCAACGGCGGCGGAACCGTTGCGCCCGGCGCCATGCCCGCGCTCCACCGCTGGGTCGGCAACCCGGGCCTGTCGTGGCTGGCGCGGCGCTGGTTCAAGGCGCCGGTGCACGACGTCTATTGCGGACTCAGAGGCTTCACCAAAACCCATTACCAGCGCCTGGACCAGCGCTGCACCGGAATGGAATTCGCCACCGAGATGATCGTGAAGTCGAGCCTGCACAAGGCCAGAATCACTGAGGTGCCGATCACGCTGCATCCGGACGGCCGCAAGTCGCACGCGCCGCACCTCAGGACCTTTCGCGACGGCTGGCGCACGCTGCGGTTCTTTTTGATGTACAGCCCGCGGTGGTTGTTCCTTATACCCGGCGCGGCGCTGATCCTGCTTGGAGTTGCCGGGTACGCGCTCGCATTGCCGGGAATCACGATTCACGGTCTGGCCTTTGACGCGCACACGCTGCTCTTTGCCAGCGTGGCGATCCTATGCGGCCACCAATCCATTCAGTTCGCCGTGCTGACCAAGACCTTTGCCATCAGCGAGGGGCTGCTGCCGCGCGACGCCGCCATGGATCGCCTGGCGAAAATCTTCAGCATCGAGAAGGGCATCCTGGCGGGGGTGGTCTCGCTCCTGGCCGGCGTGGCCTTGCTGCTCGGCGCGGTCAACCAGTGGCGGGTCGCCGACTTTGGCAAGCTGGATTACAGTCACACGATGCGCTGGGTGATCCCCGGCGCGATGCTCACGGCTCTGGGGTTTCAGACGGTGCTGTCGGCCTTTTTTATCGACATCCTGCGGTTGCGGCGGCGATGACGGATAAGACTCTGTTTGGCGAAGAGTTCGATCAGTACGCGGCCGAATACGACGCCGCTCTGCACCAGGGGCTTGCCGCGACGGGCGAAGACAAGGCGTACTTCGCCGAGGGGCGCGTGGCGTGGCTGGCCGGGCGCCTGCGCCAGATGGGCGAGCGGCCCGCATTGGCCGTCGACTTCGGCTGCGGGACCGGGTCGGCGGCTCCGTACATGTTTGCTCATCTTGGGATCGAGTCGCTGATCGGACTCGATGTTTCGTCCGCGTCCGTCGCGGCTGCATCCGCCCAGCACGGGTCGCAGCGGGCTCGCTTCATGCAGTTTCAGGATTACGAACCCGCGGGCGACGCCGGCCTGGTGTTTTGCAACGGAGTGTTTCATCACATTCCGCTCGACGGGCGCGCCGCGGCGATCGATTACGTTTACCGGACTCTACAGCCTGAAGGGTTGTTTGCGCTGTGGGAGAACAACCCGTGGAATCCGGGGACGCGGTACGTGATGAGCCGGATCCCGTTCGACAAACACGCGATTCCTCTGCCGCCGCCCGAAACGCGAAGGCTGCTGCGAGCGGGCGGCTTTGAAATTCTCGGGACCGACTTCATGTTCATATTTCCGAAGGCGCTGAGCTGGTTCAGGGGGCTTGAACCGAAGCTTTCGCGCTATCCGCTTGGCGGACAATACCAGGTGCTGTGCCGGAAGCCGTGAAGAACCAGGGGGCTTAACCGTTCTGGAGGCGCCGCAGGGATTATCGCGCTACATTAATTTGGTCAACGTAGTGTTTTCGGCTATTTAGCGGAGGGTTACCCGCGCCAAAAATGGCTTACTCTATGTGAGTCTAGGGGTGCGGAGGGCTTTCCGTTTTCTTTACTAGGCCTGCAGTTTCGCGTTGAACGCGTCTCCTATTTTCAGTCCTTCCTCATACATGCTTAGAGGGTCCCCCGAGCCTTGGTAGAATATTCCAACACAACAATGTCCTCAGCCGGCTTTAGCAGGACGCAACGTACAATCACCCTGGCGATAATGCCGGGGCGTTATGTTCCCATCAAGAAAATCAAACAATGAGATGATTTCCTCTTTGTCGCCGAATAACATCCTCAAGAGCCATGGCTCTTTTAGGGCGCCGCAATCACCTCCCTGAGCAATAATCTTGCCGCCTGCGGAGGCGACGATATAGCACGCGAAGCCCGGCAATGACGAGCTGACGTGCTGCCCAGCCGCTATTAACTTGTGTTTTTCAACCTTTTTGGTCATCACTCTGCTGCGCGTCCGACTTTTAGTACTCAAACTCCACGCGATAGTTTCAGTCGCCGTCCTCAGCGTCGCTCACCTCGTACCTGGCGCTCCGCCATTGGTGACCGTATTGAAGCGAGCCGAGGTCGCGTGTCGCTGAACTCATTTTGCCATTCTCGCGTCGAGGTCAGCAGCCACTCTTAAGCCCTCGTAGTACATCTTTGCCGCGTCGCGCTCGCGTTCATAGAAAATTCCCACGACGATGTCCTTCGTCGGTTTTAGAAGCACGCAATGGATGTCTCCCTGTCCGTAGTGCTGGGGAATCACCTTGCCTTCGAGAAAATCGAAGAGGCAGCTTATCTCTTCACTTCCGCCGAACAGCATTTGCATGAGCGAAGGCCATCTTAGCTTTGCGCGGTCGCCGCCCTCGGCAATGATCTTACCGTTCGATGAGGCGATAACGTAGCATGCGAAGCCTTCTATTGATGTGCTGACCTGCTGTAGCGCTGCTATTAACTTGTCCTCCTCGGGTTGTTCAGTCATTGCTTTGGCCCCAATCGAAAAAAGCTGGCTTTGATCTCGAATAGTGAGTCGCCCTTTCGCGCGTCAGTGCGGCATCTCTTCAGCCTTCCTGAGCGCCTCGCCGCCTCTCAGTCCATCGAAAATCAACCGAACCGGATGCCTGTGGGACATACCTCAAACGGTCATCTCTAGCCGGATGGCCCGGCCCCCTTAAGGTGATCTTTTAGCATTTACCTTCCTACTGGGTTTCTTCCCAAATTCGCGATAACTCGCCGCTGCTCCCGCTGGTCAGCGAGATAAAAATGTTTTCCCGGTCGTCAAGGCAATCATCTACTCATCCTGGCGTCAAGATCAGCAGCTATTCGGTTGCCTTCGTGATACATACTCACAGAGAAGGGCTCTCCTTGATGGAATATCCCGACAACTATATTTCTCGTCGGTTTGAGCAACATGCAGTGTATGTCGCCCTGGGAAGTATGCTGGGGCGAGATTTTACCCTCAAGGAACACGAAGAGCGAAAGGATTTCCTCCTTTCCGCCGAACGTGTCGCGAAAGAGCCAGGGCAGCCGTAGCTTTGCGCAATCACCGCCTTGCGCTATGATCTTCCCGTCGGCCGAAGCTATCACGTAGCAGACGAAGCCCGCTACGGACGCGCTGATCTGCTTTACAGCTGTTAGCAACTTGTCTCTCTCAAGTTTTCCAGTCATCATTTTGGTCCTAGATCGACCCAAGCTCCCGGTTTGATCTTAGCCCTGCATTTTCGCGTTGAACGCGTCTCCTATTTTCACTCCTTCCTCATACATGAGCAGAGGGTCCCCCGAACCTTGGTAGAATATTCCAACGACGATGTCCCCAGTTGGCTTTAGCAGGACGCAACGTACATCACCCTGCCGATAATGCAGGGGCGTTATGTTCCCATCAAGAAAATCAAACGTTGAGATGATTTCCTCTTTGTCGCCAAATAACATCCTCAACAGCCATGGCTCTTTTAGGGCGCTGCAATCACCTCCCTGAGCAATAATCTTGCCGTCTGCGGAGGCGACGATGTAGCACGCGAAGCCTTTCACCAAAGAACTGACCTGCTTTAAGGCAGCTATCACCCTATCTTCCATATGGTCCACCTTCACTGGGGTCCAGGATCAATCCAGATCCCAGGCTTGTACTCGATTAACCTTGCGCCTTTCGCTTCCCAATGTGCTCTAATCTCCGCCTTTCTGAGCATCTCACCGCCAATCATCGCATTTAGAACCGAGCGCGCGGGGTGCCGCGTGGGCGAACCCTTCGTGTGATCGTTTCCCAGTGGATGCCCGGGGCCCTTCAGCTCATCAATCACTCCCCCAAATGCCACTGGCAATTGATGCCGGTGGCGGGGGGCCATCTTGGTTTTACCGTGGCGCCCGGCCAGAAAGGCTTGCCGTTGTTCCGCCGTATATGGACCCTCCTCGAAGAGCGGACGGGTATCAATCGACGGGTCTCTAGGGCTCATCACGTGCCCTTCAGGAATAAGGACCGCCTCACCCTTCCAGTTCCTTGGGCCTTCGCTGACCGGGGCTTTCCCGGCCGTCGAGGCTCCGACGCTCTCAGCCGATGCTCCGGGACTCGCCCGATCGAGAACGGCCGATCCCGCGCCCGACTCCGATCCTACACTCAGGTCAGGGAGTTCGTCATCTCGAATATAGTCTTGATTTGGCGTCCGCGGTCCGACGCTCGATTTCTGGCTGTAGAGCCCGTGGTCCTTGAGGAACTGTATGCGCGCCGCCTCAATTGAGCCGGGCTGATAGCCCCAAGGCTGGCGCGGGAAGATGGCATCGAACTCATCGTCGGGGTATAGATCACCGATGTAGCGCAGAGCCTGGCGCTTGCTGCGCTCGTTCGCGAGTTCGCGGTAGTCGGCGTGGCCGTTCTTGCCAACCTGGACCGCGCCCATGCGCCCCTCGCGCGACACCAAGTAGAAAACATTGGCGGACGGCTTAGCCTCGGCCGCGACCGAGAAATCGTCCTCTGCGCCGAAGCCTTCGGGCGGCCCGACATCGGCGGGGACCTCTGGCGCGGGCCGGGGCCACGGCGCTGACTGCCGCATTGGGACATCCCAAGGCTCGGTTCTAACCTCGGCTTCGCGGCCGCGCATCAGCGCCGCGAACAGAGGGCCGAACACCAGGTTTGTGCGCGTCTGTTGCCAGGTGGGCAGCCGCAGGTTGACGGCCGTGTTGACGGCCTCGGGCGCCACAGTGTAACCCAGCGCACGCGCAACCAGTCCGCCGCCGAGTCTATCCGCAAGCGCTCCGCCTGCCTTTACTCCCAGGCCCGCGACAAGACCGTGCTTCACCGCCTCGGCGGGCGGCGCGCCGGCGCCGTAGCTTTCCAGCCCTGACTGAATTCCGATTCCGATCGGACCGGCCTCGGCCAGGGCAAACGTCGGCAACAATCTTCCGGCGGTGCGCTCCACATCCGGGATAAAGCCCTCGCCGCCGTAGCCTTGGGCGTACTGGCCGGCGCGAGCCAATCCGAGGCGTTCGGCGGGAATCTGCGACTGCGGATCGCCGGCGCCCAGCTTCTCCAGTTCGCGGCCCAGATTGCGGACCCAGCCGGTTGGATCGAGCGGCGCCTGAATGTTCCCCAGGAGCCGGCCAGCCCCAGCGAGCGTATTGCCCGTTGCCTCCATCGCGCCGCCGCCTGCATTGGCCGACAGACGCGCCAGGGCGCCGAAGACCCCGGGCCGGTTGGCCCACTCGGCCTGGTCGGCCGCTTGCGACATTGCGGCGCGCGTCGCCGGATCCAATTGAGGGCGCGGGCCAAATATTCGCGTGCGCAGAGCCTCGAGACTGTGCGGAGGCGGGCCGGGTTCCGGCTCACTAAATAGATACCGCTGCAGCGCGTCGGAGAAGATCTGCTGGCGAGCCCATTGGAGCCGCTCCTGGTGTGTCTGGGCTTGCTCCATCATCTGGCGCGCGACCCGGCGGGCTGTATCGCGCCTGGTCCCGGCGTCGAGCCACGCGGGAGCTTTGACGTAGGGCCATTCGCCGTCATTCAGCCCTCCCGCTTCGTAGCCGTAGAGCCGTTGCAGTTGCCCGGCCATGTCGCGCGCGGGTCCGAGATAACCCTGGTCCTTGAGGTATTGGAAGCGAGCAACCAAGTCAGGCCGGGGAGTGAACGAGGGCGGCTTTGGCGCGCCAGGCGCTGACCGCTGCCGCCGCGGACGAGCCGGTGTAGGAGCGCTTGACGACGGGCTCGGCGCCTGAGCCGGGAACGAGTCGCCTTCTTGCGTTTGCGGTTCCGGCGGCGTGGTGAAATCGAGATCAGGGTCCGCCTGTGCCGCCTGGTCCGTGCTGGTCTGAAAGCCCACTGGCAGCGTGGTGAAATTCAGATCGGGATCGGTCGCGGCATAAGCGGCGGACACGATACCCCCGATCTTTGGTTTCGCGGCCGGAGATACATACTCGAGCCCTCACCAGGATCGTCATAAGACAGTCCGCCATAGAGACTCGGGGTCGTCGAACTCGGCGAGGCCGCCCGGTAATCAGAACCACCGTTCGCCGGGTTTGCCGGTGAGGCCTCGCCATAGATGCGAGCCAGGGCGCCGTTCTGCGACCAGAGGCTTCCTTGTTGCATCAACCCTAGGGTCGGGGCCCCTCCCTCTGGGACCGGCGTGAGGCTGAAGTCAGAGCTCGGCCCGTAACCTTGTTGAAGGGCGGATTGTGGCGTCGACGACAAGTACGCAAGTGTTCCGAGTATTCCTGAGTTCTTTTGCGGCATCATGTCTTTCGCTGGTCCGTGGCTTGGGGCTCGTCGGAGGTGGAAATTGAGACTCCACGCGGCTGAAGCCGGTGGTATCCGGGGCTGCCGGCGTCTCTTAGCCGGCGCCGATCTATGCTCCCGACTACTTCCAGATGTAGGTAAGACTTCAACGACTCACAAGCAAAAGGGCTTTGCGCCAGGCGCGAGGGAACATTTCGTGAACCTGGTCGTATCAGCGAATGGCGGCAAGATCCAAACCACTCGTCAATAGGTCAGAAGGAGGGACAATGAAGTCTCGATTAGTAAGCACCAGTGCGGCGCTGTTTGTGTGCATCCTGGGCTTGGCCCTTCCGCGGTCCTCCGAGATGCGGGCTTCGGCTTCCGACTGGCCGCAGTGGCGCGGTCCCGAGCGTACCGGCATATCGCATGAGAGCGGCCTGCTTAAACAATGGCCGGCGGAGGGACCGAAACTGCTCTGGCAATTGAACGATGTAGGAGACGGCTATTCCACCCCTTCGGTTGTCGGAACGCGGATCTACCTGATGAGCAACCGCGGCTTTGAAAACGAGTTTGTTCAGGCTCTTTCCACTCAGGATGGAAAAGTGATCTGGACAACACGCGTCGGCAACGTCGGCAGCCCTAAAGACTTTCTATACGCGAAGGCCCGGTCCACCCCCACGGTTGACGGAGATTTCATTTACGCGCTGGGCTCGGACGGCGACCTCGCATGCCTCGAAACCACGACCGGCAAGATTCGATGGCAGAAAAGCCTCCGTCAAGACTTCGGCGGCCAGCCGGGCATATGGGCCTATGCGGAGTCTCCATTGGTAGACGGCGACGTGGTGGTTGCAACTCCCGGCGGCGCCGAGGCCACCATCGTGGCCCTGAACAAAAAGACGGGCGCGGTCATCTGGAAATCGGCGGTCCCGGGCGCCGATCCGGCCGGTTATGCCTCGGCGATTGTCGTTCAGGGCGGCGGCCGCAAACAATACGTTCAATTTCTGAGCAAGGGCATCGTCGGCGTCGATGCGAAGACCGGCGAGTTCCTCTGGCGCTACAAGGAGCCGGCCAAGGGTATGGCGCAAATGGTGACTCCAGTCGCCCGTGAAGGGTACGTGTACGGCGGCGCCCACAACGTGGGCGGAGGAGTCGTGCGTTTGAAGCCGGACCACGGCGGCATCGCCGCGGAGCAGATCTATTTCTTGCGCGGGCTGCCCGACTGCATGGGTGGATCGGTCCTGGTCGGGGACTATCTTTACGGCTCGGCCGTTGACGGGCTGGTCGCGGTTGAGTTCGCCACGGGCAAGCTGAAATGGCAGGCTGAGAGCATCGGCCGCGGCTCCGTGGCCTGCGCCGATGGCCATTTATACCTTCACGGCGAGAATGGAGATGTCGCGCTGGTCGACGCGACCCCGGAGGCATATCGCGAAAAGGGCCGATTCACTCCGCCGGCTCCGCCGAAGCGCAACAAATTGGGGCCGTATCCGGAGAAGGCGTGGACCTATCCGGTCATTGCCAATGGGAGGCTTTACATTCGCGACATCGGGACCTTGTGGGCCTACGATATCAAGGCGACCGCTGCGGAAGCGGCCCACAAGATCGAATGAGATCAATAAGAGCCCTATAGAACCTGCGCAAATCGGCCCCGGCACCTGTTCCCGAAGCGCCGCACTCGGGATACGGTCCGTCGAGCTTCGCGACCGCGTCAGCAACCTTGACGAACGCTTCCGCCGAGATGGCTCCGTCGCCAAGAAATTTATCGAGGCGACGCGAGAACCGAAACGATAGAACCCGTCGCACGTTGCGCGTGCGCAGATTTATCAGGCTGAAATAGTAGGCGTGTCTTCGAATGGAGCCCGGGCTCAGCCCGTACTCTTTCGCGAGTTCGTAGCTCGAGGCTCCGCGCACGTATCCGAGCTCAATCGTAGCCTTTTCGCGGTGCTGACAGACCGTGCAAAGCCGGTCGTGACGCACCAGGTTGGCGCCGCATCCATGTCCAGGTTTTCGGCTAGCAGTCGCGTTTTCGTTGGACATAATTCACCCTGCCTCTTGGAAGCAAAGAAAACTTGGGGGTAGAGGGCGAGAGCTCACACTCCTAACGTACGCGTTCTAGCTTGGCGTGGTCGCCAACAAACTTGTCGAGCGCCTCTTGGAACAAGTGCATGTCTCGTCGTGTTTCGGCGTCATACGGGCCGCGCTTGATATATTTTTCGCTGAGCGTCGCAAGGACCGCCACAACCTTTAGGAAAACCTCCGGTGAAAAGAAAGGAACACCGAGCAACTTCTCTAGGTTGCGCGAGAGGAAGAGGGATAATCCTTGTTCAACGTCCCGGGCGCCTGAACCGATGAGGTTGAAGTAGCGGCCGTGGCGCTGGATTGAACACGCCGACAACCTGTAGCGCTCACCGAGTTCATAGCTAGAGGCGCCGGCCATGTATTTGTGCTGGATGTCCGCTTTCGCGGGGTGCTGACAGACCTTACAGGTCGCCGCGTGGTGAGCGGGACTGCTCCCAGTGTTGCCGCGTCCTCTCCTAACGATCGCAATTTTGTTTGACATAATTCGCCTTTCTACCTGAAGGAAATCAAAAAGTAGCTATGGGAAGACTCAGAATCGAACAGGCGATCATTCGCCCATGGAACTCCGGCTCTTAGCCTGAGAACCCTGTCTGTCCTGTTCGTATATCGGTAAAAAGAGAGACAACCAACTAGAAAACCGAACCGTTAACTTTGACTGGCCAAAATGATCTGCCGCAACTTTTCAACGCTCAGCCATTCTTGGCCTCGGTGGACCATTCGATGGCAATTTGCGCAAAGGATCGCAAGCTCGCTCAGTTTCGTCCGATGGTCTGGCTTCATGGCCGAGATGGGTACGGTGTGATGGCACTCCGCGAAACCACTCCCCAGCTCGCCGTAGGTCGCTCGGAAGTCAAACCTGCAAGCCTCGCATTCCAGCCTTCCCTCCTGCCGGAGCACCTGAGCCTTCTTCTTCTTCGCAAGCGTGGGATCCCTTTCTCGTATCTTGTGCAGTTTGGCTAGAATCCTGCCCTCTGAAAACTCTTCATCCGCATCTACAGTCGCGGCGGAATCGGGCGGCGCCAGCCGCTTATAGTTGTCTCTTATCGCTGCCGCTGTCGCCCGCAGTTTAGAGCGTTCAGCTGCAAAGTGATTCCAGACCTCCGCTTCCAGCCCAAACCCTCTCGGTCCTCTTGATGAATGATCGCCAGCATAGCGCGGATCAAACCGAAGGAACTCCCGTAGCTTCATCTGGACGTCAGAACGGCTCCGGAACCGAGTTCCGGTAGAAACCCGATCGTGGACCGGGAGGTCATTCAACAGCTCACTCAGAGCTATTATTTCTGGACTCTTCTCGCTAATGCGGCTCCCATCGACCCGAAAGTACAGGTCCAATAGCAGTATCAGCTCGTCCCGCGTCCACTCCGGATATATCCCTCCGCCCGGCGTCTTTGCGCCCGGCACATGCTCGCCGTCGCGACGCGCTTCGCTGAGACTTACGATTTCGGCCCAGGCTTTGGGATCAGCAAAGTAATAGGAGGCAATGGGTCCAGGCCTGATTCCGCATCGAGCGAAAATATGCCTCGTGCTTTCGTCACGCA
>Ga0207112_1150_pt1 | contig 16572 bp, 9 predicted proteins | sample Alteio_BWMinHeat_72_FD_153549 | JGI IMG/M metagenome (GOLD analysis project Ga0207112, IMG submission 153549) | Enriched cells from forest soil in Barre Woods Harvard Forest LTER site, Petersham, Massachusetts, United States -... | ecosystem: Environmental > Terrestrial > Soil > Temperate forest >...
TACCTTGTATTCAATTCAAAAATTATGGAAAAGAAAGCCGACATGCAGAAGACAATTTACGACAATGCAAAGAGCCACTTCTTAGGGAATTTTCCTGACTCATTGCCAATCGAGCAGGCTTATGTACACATCGGTATGTACCTTGGTTGGGTAATTGAAACTGGATTATATTCAGAATATTTTGAGGAGGAAGCAGCTGGCCAAATTTTTCGATTCAAACGAAAAGAAATTTCTTGTACTATATTAAGCGAGATATGGGATGGCTATTTGGGTTTTGAACTTTTCAATAGGGAAGGAAATATGTTCACCTATTATTATTACGGAGGGGGACTTTACCGTGCCGATTATGATGAGGTTTTGGTGAAGTCTTTGCCATCCATCTATCACGTAACAGACAGCTGGGAGAATTACGAAAAAATGAAGCAACGTATTACTTTAAGATATCAAGATTGGAAAAAACTAACCGGCAATTAATCAGTTTCTTAATTTACCATTCTTATCGAACGTCACAATCTTCGCCTCCCCATTATTGTTAGCAATTTTGATTGATATTTCCCCCGTGTCATTGTTGAATGTCCCTTCTGCTGGCAACATATCAAAACTAAAATTAACGTTCCAGGCCAATCCATCAGATCTGTAAACTTTTGCCAGTGTTGCAGGAAATTTATCATTTGTTTTTTGGGTGGAGTAAATAATCAGAACAAAAACGTTTCCCTTCGAGTCTGTAACAGACAGGCTTTTATACAATGGAAAATTTCTCTTTTTAAAATTCTGCTTATCCACCTCAAAGTTAGCCTTCAAATCAACTAACCGCGAAGGTGAAATGGTGTAGAAATACCCCGTTGCCAGTGAGTCTTTATAAAAAAGCCCGAAAGTAAATTTCTCCTGCTCAATGGCGACGGGTTTATGTTTCAAATCAACATTGGATTCAAAATATAACGGAATGGAATCAGAACCATCGACAATCCATTTCAATAGCTGACTAGTCATTTCCCATTGTTTATCTTTCTTCAACTTTTCCCTCTTCGCATATTCATGAGTAGCACTAATGGTACTCTTTAGAACGGAAGTTGTTCCGAAGACCTTCGATATAAAATGATGATAGTTTCTCTCTTCCTTCTCAAAATCCCGTAGGCCAAGTTTACTGGTTACACTATCCAATTTCTTTAAGGCCGAAATTTCAGTTTTTAGTGCGCTTAGTTTTAATCTCACGTTGGACGAGTCCCGGAGTGGTTTATTCAAAATAACATCCGAATGGTATTCCAGTTCTAATGTTTTCATCGCGAAAACATCTAGCGGCATTGGATCAGGGTCATATTTTTTTAATTGATCCGACAAAAGTTTATCCACTAACCGGGTAAGGTCATTCTTTACTGAAACTGAATCCGCCTTTAACTTGTCCCGCAACTTATTTGCTTCGATGTCATAAGTAACCAGGTGATCGCGCATAGGATTAATCTCCTTAACAATAGTTTCCATCGATTGATCCGCCCATCGCTTATAATCCCAAACCTTCAAATCATCTTTCATAAAATCAGTCATGCTGGAGCCGTCCTTCTTTATGTCCTTTATATCTTGCAGATCAATAATTTGACTATATCCTGTTTTACCTAATTCTTTTGAGATTCCTTTGTATTTATCAAACGCCGAAATCGCCGAGTCAAAAACTAACCCCAGGCTTGTTAGTTTGATCATCATCTCTTCATCGGATCTAAGAAAAAATTCTTTTTCAGTACCGTAGGTTGCTTGCAGAGACTTGTAAATCGAATTTGCCCTTACATATTGATTCAAGGATTCATCAAAAAAGTGCTTCAATTGCTTTACTCGTTCCTTTTTTTCTTTGAGTGTCTTAGTCCTGTTTTCCACATCGAGTTGAACGTCCGAAAGTTTTATGACGAATTTGCCTGTACGAAGATCTCTCCTCATATAGGCCTCGTAGTATTCATCGTTTTTTCGCAACTCCTTTTCAGTGATTCCTTTATATGCCTTGTCATAAAACAAAACAGAGGAATCAAGATTGGCGCTCAAAATATCGGTATGAAGTAACGGGTCCATTCTAGAAGCCTTCTCTTGAAAAACAATACCCATATATAAGTAGGCATTGGGGTTATCATCATTTTCCTTTAAATACCGCTTCAAAAACGGTTCAGCTTTTTCGTATTGCTTGGAGGTTAATAGGACGATCAAATCCTTGTACTTTACTTTCTGTGCTGAAAGAAAATGGCATGATAAAAGAGAAATTAACACGACAAGAAAGTGTCTGTTGCTGATTTTTATCATTTTCATTGTGGAAAGTTATCAAATTAAGGACATTTGATACAAAAAGATAAATGCTTAATAAGACTTTTATGAGGACTATTTTGAGACCTCTGGCCTGGGGAATGGTTGTCTTTATTCTTTATCTATCGGGAGCATTGCAGCAATTGGCTTCCTTTGCTCAGACTGCGGTGATTCATTCTGGATTGGTGAATGCTTCGGCTAAAACAAACAATAAGACTCCATTTGACTTCAATTTCACCGTCAAAGACCTGAGTGGAAAAAGAATGGAATTTAAAGATCTCCAGGGAAAAGTAATTTTCCTGAACCTATGGGCAACGTGGTGCGGACCCTGTCGGAGCGAAATGGCAGCGATCCATCAACTGTACGAGAACATTGACAAGGAAAAGATCGCATTTGTTATGCTTTCGCTTGACAGAGACGAACACCTGGAAAAAGTAAAATCGTACATTACGAGCAGATCCTTTACTTTCCCGGTGTATATGCCCTCGGGCTACCTGGCGGATCAACTACAAGTACCATCCATACCAACAACTTTTGTCATTAACAAAGAAGGTCTTATTGATCTGAAAGAAGTCGGTATGAAAAACTATAACACACCTAAATTCAAAAAATATTTAGAAGAGTTAGCAACTCGTTGATTCCGTTTTATCCAATTCTCTTCGACACCAGGTCAGTAAGAATCAAAAGTCCTTCCCGCAGGTATTCATCATTCAGCTTTTGCAGTTCATCTTGAGGGAGGCCTTCCTTGTTGGAGGTAAGTTTGGTATCTAATTTTCCTGAAGCCTTTTTCTTTTCGGCTTCTTCGATCTGCTTTCTTCTTTTTGCCTCATTCAGTGATACCGATGTTTCATGCAAGTTTTTGCGAAGGTCGTCGGTATCAACAATGAAATTTTTAAGGCTTGGGTCATTTTTAACGCGTTCATTGTAGGATCGATTAAGACTGGCTATAATCTTGTCGTTAACATCTGTTGTTTTGTGGAATGATGCAGCACCAATTACATCCCAAGGCAGCGCACTTAAGTTGGCACTTTCGCCATACTGTTTTGCATCGAGTGGAGTGGGGAGTTTTATGTCTGGCTCTACTCCCTTGTGTTGAGTGCTGCTGCCGCTTACCCGATAAAATTTTTGAAATGTATACTTCAATTCGCCAACAGGTATGTTTTTTTCATTCATAACCTGTTTCAAATCTTGAACTCTTTGTACAGTTCCTTTACCATAGGTAGACTCACCTGCGATCACACCACGATGGTAATCCTGAATCGCTCCAGCGAAAATCTCCGAGGCCGATGCGCTAAATCGATTAGTCAAAACAACAAGCGGTCCGCTGTAGGCAATGCCCTTGTCATCGTCTTCACCTACTTGTACCTGATTGTTGGAGCTGCGAACTTGAACTACAGGTCCATCTTTAATAAATAGGCCGGTAAGATCAATGGCTTCCATCAACGAACCTCCACCGTTATTTCTTAAGTCCATCACCAATCCATCAATACCTTCAGTCTTTAACTCACCAATTAATTTTTTTACGTCACGTGTTGTGCTTCGGTAATCGGGATCCCCCTTCTGATAAGCTTCAAAGTCCATATAAAATCCTGGCAATGTGATCACACCAAGTTTCATCTCTTTGTTATTAGATTGATACCGGATTACCGATTTCTTTGCGGCTTGGTCTTCCAATTTTATTTTATCCCTTACCAGCGTGATCTCCTGCGACGGACCATTGATCCCGGTAGTAGCCTGATAAATAAGCAATCTTACGAAAGTTCCTTTAGGACCTTTTATCAATTTGACAACATCATCAAGTCGCCAGCCAATAACATCCACCATCTCTCCTTCCTTTCCTTGAGCCACCCCGATTATAAAATCGTTCGCATGAAGTTTACCGGATTTATCTGCATCTCCACCAGGCAAAATCCTGGCGACTTTGGTATAGTCGTTTTCTGTTTGCAATGATGCTCCAATGCCTTCCAGGGAAAGGCTCATACTTTGTTTAAACAGGTCGGAAGCCTTGGGAGAGAGATAATTCGTATGTGGATCATAAGCTTCAGTAATGCTGTTCATGTAGATATTGAAAACATCTTCTGAATTAAATTGTTTGAATGACTTAGAAAATCGATCATATCTTTTCTTTATCACGTCCGAGATCTCATCTGCCTTTTTCCCGGACAGTTTGAGGCTTAAAGCCTGACTTTTGACAATCTTTCTCCAAATTTCATTAAGTTCATCCGTTGTCTTTGCCCACGGAGCTTTGTCTCTATCGCTGTCGTAGTATTCATCTACCGTGTAATCAAAATCTTTTCCGATCAGGTTTCTATAGACATAGTCCATTCGCTCTGCATACCGCTGACTAAACACCTTATAGATTTCATAGGCAGGGCTAACGTCTTCTTTCCTGGTAAGGTCGTCTATTGCATATTTATACTTATCGAACGACTGAATATCTGACTCCAGGAAAAAGGTGCGGCTGTTGTCCAACTCGTTGAAATATTGCTGAAGGATGGCAGCAGATAATGAATCGTTTAAAGAAATTTTTCGATAATGATAGGTATCCAGAATATAGGAAATAACGCGTGCCTCACGTCCATATACCGGCTTAGGCTTAAGCTCAGTGGTGTCAGACACACTGCCTTCAGAAAATCCAAAGACGCAAATAAAAATCCCCAGCACGAATAACTTCTTCATTTCTAATTAATTTAAGGTTACCAGACTAAATGAATTTATAATTGACAATTGATCATTGATAATCATGACACCTTATCAAAATCGAACTCTTTAAGAAACTTCTCCAATTCTTCTATTGATTTAAATTCAAAGGATCTTTTCGCCCCCAGAGAAGAGTGAAGATCAATTTTTACCATCTCGATATTGCGCGTATTTCTTTGAAGCTTTGGTTTTTGAAGTTTATAATCACCCTCCTCCTTCTTGGAAACCGTAAATGCAGTAGCCCTGACATTTTTGCAATAAGAACACTGGTAATGTTTTAGCAGTTCTTTTGGTGAGCCATCCTCATTTCGTTCTGCAATTTCTTCTTTTAAAACCTTCATGGTATAGAACCCGCAATTGTTACATTGAAGGGCTATCAGGTGACCATTGTATTTCTCTATTTGAACTTCGGAAGTTGATTCATCAATCCACACGTCATAATCGATAGAAAAAATATTCTCTTCAGCTTGCATGCCTAGATTTAGATGTACATCTTCTTCATCTTCACTCAGTAAGCGCATCTTATGTCCATTTTTTGGATTGATGCGCGGTGAATATCGGAGTTTCCTCAACTTAAAACTGAGTTTGGTAGGATAATAAAATTCAAGAATAAGCGCAGCGACATATGAAATTAATGTAGCGCATGCTATGCCAAAGAATATGCGGACAAAAAACCACAGGCCTAGTGTTGTAAACTTGTCCATTCCATAAAGATTCACGGCACACGCAGCAGCCAGTCCGAAGAAAAGATAAACTCGTTTAAACCACCGGATTTCGTTCAGGTTTATGAAGTCGTATCTTTCTTTAGGTTCTTTGAAATAGGAAACCCTTAACTTATACAGCAAGTAAACAAGAATGCCTGCCGAGGCCATTCCAACTACCCCAACCATCATTATATCGTTCCAGGTAACTAAGAAAGGAATAGGTGTTGCCTTTTGATCCATAGTTAAAATTTTGCCTTAAAGTTAAATATAAAACCGACAAGCGATTCGAAATATTATATCCAAAACATGCATTTTGGGTGATTTTTCAAACCGGCAACTGGAGACCGGCGACCGGCTACTTTTTATCTATAACCCTTTTTAAATCCGCAGGAGAATAGCTTATCGATTTTATTGTTTTGTTATCCGCCTTCCTATAAACAAGCCATCGGCCACTTTCCTCCCGATAATAGCATTCTGTGGCTTTGTTGGTCTTATAATATGCCACCGTCTCAATCGCCTCTTGCTCCGAAGCACATGCCTTACTCATATTGGATCGCTGCACCTCTTCAAATAATTCCTTAAATTTTCCCCCCAACCCAAATTCTAGTATGGCACCAGACAAAACGTATTGAATATCACAAAGGGCATCGGCCACTTCAACGATATCCTTATTTTTCACCGCCTCTTCAAGCTCTTTAAGCTCTTCTTCAATTAAAGAAATACGAAGTTTACACCTCTCCTCCGATGGGATTCGCGGATCTTGCACGATCGGATGCTTAAAGGTATGATGAAATTCGGCTACAAGGTTAAGCGAGTCAGGCTGCTGCATTTTCATTTAGGGTTAAAAACATTGAACTTAAAACTTTAAACTTAAAAACCTAAAACCTTGAACTTTAAACTTTAAACTAACTACCACGCACTCGCCTACTGGCAACCGGCGACTGGTTACTAATCTACCTCCCCTCAAAAGAAAAAGAGTAGCCAAAATTAATTCCAATTCGGAAGGTTTGAGAAAAGTGATTGGTATTAACCGAACTAAATACTTTTTCATATTGTGGATCTATAGAAACATTGCGGTATCCGACATCGAGACCAAGGAATGAATCTATAGTGAACCCGTCTCTATTAAGTCGCTGCATCAAACGAGCTCCGATCATGATTCCATATTCTGCACGTTGTTCAGTTGCACTTGCTGTAATAATGCTTGAAGGCATCGGAGAAACTTGCAGGTTTGAATTTCGAACTACATTCGTAAACCTAATTTCATGACCAAAATACCACATTCCAAATTTTATAGGGTTGTAAAATTTTTGCTTCAGTGCAATGGCATATCCCCTTTCATACAATTTTCCAACTGGAATGGAAGCATCAGCAGTGAAGAATGGATCTCTGATTGCTTCAAATGAAAATTCGTGACCAAGCCGTGCCTCATTATAAAATTCAATTCCCATCGGGAACCTTCCCACAAATACGCCTGCGGGGTTACCTTGAATAATTACACCATGATATTCCGGATAACGTGGCGAAAAATAGGTAAACCCTCTTCTCTTAGTCTTATTTACCAGGGGTGCAGGAGTCTTGGACTTTTCGACCAAAGCATTGATCGAGTTGGCCATACTCTTGTCTTCATAAAATGGTTTATAGTATCCAGTCAATACTCCATCTTGCTCATACAATTCCCAGGTGCCAACCCGTAGATCATCTTCAATCTGACCTTTGGTTTGTAAAGAACCATTAGGGTAATAGCCGAGATAAGTTCCTTTCCCTTGATCAAACTCGCACTCCCCTTCCATTTTTCCGTCTTCGTAAAAGTATTGCCACTTGCCCTGGTCTTTTCCGTCAATAATTTGGCCCTTAACTTTTAATTTCCCGCCAGGATAATATTCCCGGTAATCGCCGGTGCCTTTATTATAAGTAATCTCACTGCGAACTGATCCATCTCGATGGAATGTGCTCCAATATCCATTCTTCCTCCCGGCAACAAATTCACCCTTCGAGCTTATTTTTCCATCCTCGAAATAATATGTCCATAAACCAATGGGCTCATCTTTTTCATACTTTCCCACAGAGGAGACTTTTCCGGAAGGGTAATAGAATTTCCACTCGCCATTCTTCTTTCCCATCTCGTAGTCGCCTTCACTTTCAATACTACCACCGTCTTCTACGAAAGTTCTCCAGTGGCCTACATTCTTTGGACCTGACTTTGGACCTTCCGCCAGCACTTTTCCAGAATGATAAAACTCGGTATAACGACCATTGTCCTCCACATATTCTATTTCTCCTCGCTTTGTTCCGTCTTCAAAAAAAGTATTCCAAAGGCCTGTACGTTTATTCCCGGCATACTCACCTGTTTCCTTTAGGTTTCCACTTTCATAATATATCTTCCAGCTACCCTCTCTTAATTTACCATCGATAGTACCTTCCATACTTTTCTGGCCATTCTCGTAAAAGTATTCCCATATTCCGTAGTTCGAATTTTGCCTGAGGATACCCCGCATTTTCAAATTGCCAGTTTCATAATAAAATTCCCAGACGCCAGTAGTCTCATTATTCACAAATTGTCCCTTTGATTCAATATGCCCGTTCAGGAAATAAGAAATGTAACGACCTTGTAAAATATTGCTAATGGTATCTTTTACCTGATATACTTCTTTAAGATTTTTCTTAGCCTCATCATGATAGGTATAGCGGGTAAACCGCTGTGCCATGACTTGACTTAATGACAACAACACAAAGCCTAGTAAAAGAAATAGTCTCTTCACGGAAATAGATGAACGCAAATTTAACCAGAAATTAATCGAATTTGATCGATTGATCTTCTAATCGAATAAGGTAAGATTTCCAAATTGATCAGCTGGCGGCACAGGCAGGATCAAGGATGGTCTGTCAAATGAAATCGTGTTGAGTTGAGGCGAAACAGCAAAACCATCCATTTTATCATCGGGTGATGCACTCAGTAATGAAATTAGTTCACTTTCCGTTGCGCCTTTGTCCAGCCATGATTTTTCACTAGAGACTTGAATAATAGCAGGCATGCGCTCACAGACGGCTGAAACAAATTTACTTGATGGGGTAGTGATGATGGTAAAAGTGTGAAAAGAATTATTCTCTTCATCATCGTATTCTTCCCATAATCCTGCCATTGAGAAAATGCTTTTGTCTTTCAATGCAAATCTCCACGGAATAAGCGTCTTTTTTCCGATCCTTTTCCACGCGTAAAATCCATCCGATGGAACCAGACAACGATGCTGCACAAGGTTCTTTTTTAACAATGGTTTTTCGGCTAACAGTTCGCTCCTGGTATTTATTATTTTTTCAGCCGCGGATTTATTCTTCGACCAATCCGGTGGTTGACCCCAATAGAAAAAAGAAAACCCGTTTGGAGATTCATGGGTTATGACAGGAAGTAATTGAGATGGAGCAGCATTATACCTCGCTTGATGTGCAGGTGGCTCATCGATTCCAAACCTCTCTGCCAGTTGTCTTGCAGTAACTCCAACGGAATACCTTTCGATCATTTGTTTAATGCCCTGATAAAATCCAGGGACCTCTCTTCACTCCAATATAAACCATTTTTATTTAACTGGGTGAACCCCACGTGCCCTCCGTGCGACGGCGTCTCTAATTTCACGTACTTGTTTTCTATTTTCGCGGGGAAACATTCTTTGCTAAGAAAGGGATCGTTCTTTGCATTAATGATCAGGGTTGGAACTGAAATTGAATTTAGAAAACCAATGGCGCTGCAACGTTGATAATAATCCTTCGCGTTGATATACCCGTGTAATGGGCCGGTGTAGTAATCGTCGAACTGCTCAAGCGTCGTAATTTTTTCAAGCATAGCGATATTCAATGCTGGCATTACTCTTGCCTTAGCGCTGATCTTTTTTTTCAGGCTTTTCAGAAATCGTCTTGAGTAAACCCAGTTGGATGGCCTTGAAATTTGGAGACTGCTGGTATACAAATCCATCGGAACTGATAAGGCCACAACTCCTTTGATTTTTGAATCTACTCCCCTCTCGCCAACATATTTCAAGGTAAGATTTCCTCCCAGGCTAAACCCAATAAGAAACAATTCATCATAGCCTTGCGCAATCGCATGATTCACTACCTGATTCAAATCTTCAGTTGCGCCGCTGTGGTAGAATCTCAAAGTCCTGTTCATTTCCTCTCCACACCCCCGGTAATTCCACGCCAGCACGTCAAACTCATTTTCATAAAAGGTTCTTGCCATCCCTTTTACGTAAGCGCGATGAGCGTTACCTTCCAGGCCATGAGAAATAATTACCAGCCGCTTTAATTTCTGTTTGAGCCAGAACAAATCAAGGAAATCATCATCCTGCGTACTTATGCGCTCATGTTCATAAGGATAAATTCTAACCTTTCTGAAAAGTGAGGGATAAATCGTCTCAAGATGCTCATTAAACAAAAACCAGGGAGGCGAATACATGCAATTCTTAATTCTCAATTCACCATTCTCAACTCAAACACGTCGGCTAGATTGACGGTAAGACCCTGATTAGTTGTGACGTCTCCGTCCTCTGCCACGAAACGTAATCCGAGCATGAGTCCGTGCCTGCAAGATCAGGGTCTACAATTTTCATCCATCAAACTTAACGGTCTGAACGTTAAGGTGAAATTCTACTCCTGCAACCTATAACCAATAACGATCAACTAATAACGAACAACTAACTCCTCACCACCCCATCCTCTTCCTCAGATAATTAATATGCGCCAGATGATGATCCCCATGCCAGGCATAAGTAGCAATGAGCTTGCTTACAGAAATGCGTTTCTGTGTATCCGGATGTATAAACTCTTTCTTTAGCTCTTCAGCGCTCAGAGCCTTGAATATTTTGGTCCATTTAGTGTGGAGCGTGCGCAGTAAGTTGATGGAAAGGATCACCGGCAATTTTGTTTCAGAAGTTTCAGCCCACTTCTTTTCATTATAGGCTTTGATCAACGGAGTATCTTCTGTAATCGTCCACTTCAATCGAACGTAGGCGTTCATGTGACTATCTGAAACATGATGAACCACTTGTCGCAATGTCCATCCACCTTCGCGATAAGGCGTATCCAACTGTTCGTCTGATAAATCGTTGACTGCTGCTTCTAATTTTGCTGGTAGCCTTTCGATCCGAGAAATTAATACTTTTAACTCTTCAGGTGTGTAGGTCTCCTTCCCTTCAAATTTTCCAATGGGATAACTCAGGTCCTTTGAATAAACTGGCTCCACTTCCACCTGACCAACTGCCTCTTCAATTTCTTCTTCATTAAAAGGTTTATGGAGTTTGACTGGCTCCGTCTTTCGCTTTTTGACTACTCGGATATTGGTAAGTTCGATCAGTAATGAGAAGGCAACAGCAAAATAAATATACCCCTTTGGTACAGGGTAATGCAAGGCTTCAATGAACAGCATAAACCCAATGAGTATCAGGAAGCCAAGTGCCAGAACTTCCATCGACGGATGTTGCTGAATAAATCTGCTGATCGCCCCCGAAAAAAACATCATTACGCCTATCGAAACGATCACCGCCATAATCATGATGAGCACCTCATTCACAATTCCGACTGCAGTTAATATGGAATCAAAAGAAAAGATAATATCGAGAAGTATAATCTGCAGGATCGTTGCAGTCAAAGTGGGTACCGCCGTTTTCTTGGTACTCCCCTTGCCTTCTTCTCCTTCCATCTCGTGATTGATCTCCATCGTGCTCTTGGCAATGAGGAATAGTCCGCCAAAACCAAGAATTAAGTCCCGACCACTGAAGTCATGGTCGCCATGGAAGCCCATGAATTTTATTAACCAATCAGGCAGGATATCATGGACGGCAAACAAAGGTTCCTTAAAACCAATGATCCAGGTTATGCCGAGTAAAAAACCGATGCGCACGAACATCGCAAGAAACAAACCAGTATTACGCGCCCTCTGACGCAACTCCTCAGGAAGTTTATTGGAAACGATGGAAATGAAAATGATGTTGTCGATACCCAGCACAATCTCCAAAAAACAGAGTGTGAGCAAGGCAAGCCAGGTGTCGGCTTTGAGAAATATTTCCATACGGTTAGGCCTGGTTTTTTGTTGAAGTTTGGGTGCTGAAAATTAAGTAAGGTTTGAACATAATAAAAACAAATTAGCAAAAAGAAAAGCCTCTTTCTTTGAGAAAAGAGGCTTTATTAGTGGCTTCAACAAATGATTCAAATGTAATGTTTCGTCTACTTATGTAACACTACTATTTTGGTTCTTAGCGCGTTTCCATTGCTTCCAAGCTGCAGAATGTAGACCCCCTCAGCCAATCCCTGGGTGCCGATCTTCTTGGTCTGCTCACCTTCACCAATATCGCCAAACTCCGTGAACTGACCAAGTTGGTTGGCCATGGTTATCTTCATCTTTTGCTGGGCAGGCGATGGAAGTTCAATAGTGAACTCTTGATCTGACGGGTTAGGGTAAACCTTTATATTATCAGCGCTGATTGGCGCGATTTCTGTTACTGTTACCGGAACAGCAACGATGTCTTGTGAGAAAGCCTGGTAGACTTCTTTGGTGTCTTCATTTTGCAGGAAGACAACCACCGTCAAGGTGTTGGTGTTGCTACTTAGTTTCTCGGGCACCCAAGAAAAGGAACCGGCAGCAACCGGGTGAGTGGTTCCGTTTGCATCAATTCCAAGTAATGGCGTGGCGAATTTAGTTCCTGCCGCATCGGGGAGCATCTTTTTAAGTACATATCCAAAGCTGGTTTCACCTGTGGTAACCTTACCGTTAGATGGAATAGTGTTAATCGCTTTTTCCAAAATAGCAATCTGGAGAACAGTTCCGCCCTTTGCCTGAACATTGTTAACAATTGGACTATTCGGCAAGGTAAATACAGGTGTGAAATTAACATCAACCTGTACGGACCCATCAGGGTTTGTCTTTGCTGTTGTTGGGGTAGCATTTGGATCAAGGAAATCAGCGTTTGCCAATTTAAGTGTGTTCAAATCATACTCCTTCTGACCCCAATATTGGAATAAATCAGACGGAGGATTTTGCGTGCTATCCCGGTAGTGAATACCGTCAAGGAAGGCATAAGGCACCTTTTTCACATTGTAATACAACGCGCGGGAACTTGGATCAGCAGGGTCATCAAGATTAAACGGATCAACTCCAATAAAGCCAACATGGTAATTGATATTTACCAATTGCGTTTGACTTATTGTCTTCTGAACAAAAGCACTAATAGCCGGAGCCTCAGATATTAAATCATTATTCAATGAAGAATTACCACCATCATCTGTCGTTGTAAAGTTTTCAAATAATACGGTCCGTGTGCGGCTACCAAAGAAAACGCTGTCAATTGCTACCCCATCTGTGCTATTTGTAGTAGAAAGGCTTGAATAAGCAAACCTAAGTATTAATCTCGATTGTCCACCAACAGTATCAAGGCTATGCTTAGGGTGAATCCAATGTTTGCCATTTCCTGTCCATCCCGTTCCATTGGGGTTGTAGGGATTAGCCCCAGAAAGCGCATTTAAACCAACAGCGTTGAACCAATCAATACCAGGTCTCGCATTAGCTGCTGTTGGAGTCGTTCCTAAGTTTGACCAGGTCTTTTTCGGATCTAAAATATTCAGGTCATCTGTGGAGTACTGAAGAACTAATCCATCTCCTGTGTTAACATCCACATAGCTGCTAAATGCGATCATAGGACGAGGCACGTTTACATCCAAACATGCGGAATAGAGGGCAGAGTTTTCATTTTTAATAAAGGCGCCAGAGGTTGACCAAAGTTTATTTGTGCTTGGAGAATCAAATTCAGGATTTATTTTACCACTTGTATTATTCCAAACCCATGATGTTTTGCTCTCAGGATCACTCGAGGGCAACGGAGGGCTTTGACTCAAGTCAAGTGCTTGCCATCCGCCATTGTTTGAATCAAAATTATTATTGAAAGCGGATACTACATCTAATTGGCTTATGGCAGTTGTGTCAGACTTCTGGCATCCAAGTGTGGTAATGGTGGTTAATAAAACATTGTAAAAACCAGATTTTGAATAAATGGCGAATGCCCCTGTAGGCGATGTCAATGAAGCTGAAGCCGGACTAGGATCAGGCAAACCATTGGCCGGACTTTGAAAATTATAATTCCAATTATACGTGCTGATGGTCGAATTACCCGACACGCTTGAGAGGTGTGCATCAAAAGTAATTGTGTCGCCGACACAGTTCTTTGCAGTCGAGAAAGTAGGAACAGGGTTGGCTCCAATAATTATGTTACCTCTTGACGCCGTAAACGATGTCTGCACTGTACTGTTGTTAACAATCACAGGCAAGGAACTGCATCCCCAGTTTGATGTTAAATTCAGATTTACCGGGTACGTTGAAGACACACTATAAAAATGAACGGGCTTATCATAGGTTTGTACCACCGAAGATAAGGAGTCCTGTCTGTATTTATTTTGAATTGGTATCCCAGCTGCGCCTCCAGGAGTAATCTGATTTGTCACCAAATCTTTTGTAGCTGGTGAATTTGGTGATCCTGCGTTTGGATCACCAAAGTCCCACGTATAATTTTTTATATAATTGGTGTAAGTCGCCTGGTTTGGCTGTTGATTGTTTTGCATGTAAGTCTGAGCCACACTTGCGTCAAGAGTTATTAAGCTGCCAAGACAGAATTTATCAGGCGCAGATGCGCCAGGGTTTGCCACGGCACTTGCAATTGTAAACTGGGCAACAGGATTTGGTGTTATCCTGATCACAATGTATCCAATACCCACAGCTGGTGAGTTGTTCTCCTGATAAGTGTAGGAAACAAGCACATCGTCGTAATTATTTTTCAGACTTAGTTTAGTCGGATCAATCGTCATACTGCCATTGTTGTTGTCAATGAAACCTGTAAGGGGACCAGAACTGGCGAGGGCAGTCCCGGTATTTGTGCTAAAATTGTAACTCTGATAATCATAAATGCCGAAGGTACCCGTAGAAGTTCCAGCCAAAGCCGCTGGGTAGCCATTCAAAGTGATTATCCCTCCAGCCTCACAAAAGATGGACGTACCCTGGTAGCCATTAGCATTGGTGTATTGGAAAGAATTTATATGTTGGTCGGGGGTCTTGCCGTCAAGCGTGTTGGTGGTTTGGTCCGTGGGATCAAAAGATGAAACTCCTGAACCAACTTCAATGAGTGGCACGGCTGGAACAAATAACTCAACGTCCTGCCGGAACGGCAAGTAAACAAGAAGGTCAGCCGTACTCCGGTATAGTCCGGTGAATTCAACTTGCCCCAGGGATCCACCTTTCCAATAGGTATTATTATTGGGTTTAGTAGTGGCATCAAACCGATGCGTAAGATCTCCGTAATACGGATCAATTTTAATTGTTCCACCCTGTTCCGTAAATGCATTTAAGATATGAGAATAGTCCCAGGTATAGTTAAAATAAGTACCAATGGGCGGAACCGAAATCGGAGTCGGCGGATTCGGAATCTTTTTAACTTGCACTGCCCAATCCGGCCCTGAAATTATCTGCGTCTGTTGCCCCTTTTGAACTGTCGCTGGCAAGTCGGCTGTTAAACTCACTAACTCATAACCCGCTAATTCGTTGTGAAGGATCGTTTGTGACGGTATAGCAGGTGCGCTTCCCTTGAAGTTAGTGTTCACCAGTGCCTGTGCCGAGCCTTGAGGAATAGTGATTGAATTCGTCACCACCCCTAGTTTCTTGGATATAGGACTGATGTGGTCATAAACCACGTACTGTTCACTTATCGACGATGCACAACCATTAGGATCAGTGTGATTCATTGTAATATTGAATGCAGAGTTGGTTGGCACGGCACCCAGGGTGAGTAAGTCATTTGTCACACCGTTACCAGTGAAAATACTCGCGTTGTAATCGTTGCTAACGGTAATGTTGGGAAGCAATCGAATAGAGCCAGGATTGTTGATGTCCTGATAGTTATCTGGAATGGCATCTACAATGGCCGGGGATCCAACCGGGAATATATTGTTCCTCGAGAAGCTGTTGTCAAATGTAAAAGTCTGGGTTGGAAATAACCCAATGGTACCTACACTCGCAGTAGGAGCCGCAAAAGATGTGTTATTACCATAAAACCTGAAGATAGTTTGGGTGGCGCTACCTGTTACCCCCTTTACAACCATGTTGCTGATAGCAATATAATCCAAACTGCTCGAGCCAAAATTCTTGTAACTAACTTTAAGGACGGTATTGCTCGCAAAACTTGTAGTGGCGGTTGTGCCATTGAAATCGCTACCTATTAACTGAACCGTTGGCTTCATCGACACATCAAATTCGTAACCCGTCGGTAATAGAATATTGAAGTCTTGCGTGTTCGGACTAAGCAACGTACCTGAGCTGAAATCAGAAATTGCGGTCTCGCCAACAATGATTGGATCAGTGACCGTTACAAAACTATTCGGGCATATCAGGTAAAAAGGTTCGTAGGCAGGCGGAGTAACAGGCACCACAATTTTGAAGGTGGCCCCTCCGGAATTAACCAACAAATTTGAGCCGTAAACCCCTCCTGATGACACGGCCCTTGGGAGAGCATTATTCAGTGCATATACATACACATCATAGGTTTGGCCTAAAGTAAAGGATGAACTGGCCGCAAATGTCGATGTTTGTGGAGTATTTATTTGATCTATGACATAGCTGCCACTTGCCGCAACGGTCGCTGGGTACCCTGGATAACTTGATGGGTATTTAACCTGGAGCGAGTCCGGTGAGGTAGAGCCAGTCGGAAGAACCAAATAATAGGCCGTTCCAAATTGATCAAAGGTTGCGCTGATGGAACCGATGGATTTATTATATATCACGCCAGTAGCTTTATTCAGTAGCAGTGGCTGATTGCTTGATATCTTGAAGTATAATGTCGAACTGGAAGATATACCGCCGTAG
>Ga0207112_1151_pt1 | contig 16561 bp, 13 predicted proteins | sample Alteio_BWMinHeat_72_FD_153549 | JGI IMG/M metagenome (GOLD analysis project Ga0207112, IMG submission 153549) | Enriched cells from forest soil in Barre Woods Harvard Forest LTER site, Petersham, Massachusetts, United States -... | ecosystem: Environmental > Terrestrial > Soil > Temperate forest >...
GCTCTGCGAAATCCGAAGACGGGCCACATGTAGATTCGGTCCCAACGGAGCAGGTTGCAGGTCGGGCAGTCCAGCGACTCACATACATTGAATCTCGGATCTTTCTCCAGAATGGATCTGTCGATCTGGTAACACCGTTCAGCATCCGCCACCACGGAGTACGCGCTGCCAACGTGTCCGGCCAACAGAACTCCATGCCGAACATAGTACGCATAAAATTTCCAAAACGAACGCGAGCAGAGTCCCGGGTCTGTGCGCAGAAATTCTGCGATGGTGCCGTCAGATCTGATGTACCGACTTTTGAATAGCCAAGGTGCTATCACGCGCTTGCAGATCCCTAAGTCGATTTCGGCTAGATGGGTTGTGGTAAATCCAGGGCTGGAGCCGACGCAGCCCACAAGCATCATCTTTCCTTTCAGCTCAATGAGCTTGCGTACTGGCTCATATGCGCCAGAATCTGGCCCATGGTCCAACGTCAAATATTGAGCGTGCTTGCCAATGGCAACATACGAGCACTCTGGATGCATGCTCCGGTACGATCGCCTGTCTCGCAGCATGGCATTCGGCAACGCTCCGGCATAGGATGGGCTATCAACCTTAAAGGGGGGGGACTTGGAGACCTTCCAAAAGAACGTGCCCAGCGTAAATGCCAGGCTAATAATCGTCCCCTCCTCTCCCACCACATTCAACAGGGCCTGAAGAAATGATTGTCGATCTATTCTGCCGACAGCCGCCAACCGAGCCCGGATCGAAGCCTTGGTAAGCAGCCGCTGAATGATGTTTGGCACGACCCGCAAGGAGAAGGCAAATACCTCTGGGCCGTTCATGTACAAATTCTCTGCACTGCGGAAATTGCCGTGCTCTACCTCCCTGGCCTCTCCAGTCTGAGACGATCGGGGATTGCGCAATCCTCCGCTCGGCACGATGAGGTTGTTTGCTCCAGAACCGTCGGTACCCAGAACGACGGTTCCGATTCCCCTGTCCTCGTTCTCGTCACGCTGGATCAGAGTTGCAGAAGCGGCATCGCCGAACAGAGTTCTGACACTGCGGTCCCTTGGATGGATGAACTTGCTGTAAGTCTCAGCCGTAATCAGCAGGACGTTAGAAGCTTGTCCGGTGGCGATCAGCCCCTTAGCCATACCCAGGCCATAGACATATCCTGAGCAGCCGAGATTGAAGTCAAATGCGCCGGTATCCTGCGAGAGGCCGAGCCGATGTTGCAGGAGACATGCTGTTGTAGGAAGGAAATAATCGGGAGATTGTGTGCACAGAAGCAGGTAGTCAACACCTTCAGGTTTGCAGACACCTGAAGCAAATAGCTTCATGGCCGCAGCAAAAGCGAGGTCCGACGCGCACTCTCCATCGGCGGCGATGTGACGATACTCAATTCCGGTCTTACTGCCGATCTTTGCGGCAGACCAGTCGCCGAACTCCTCCGCGAGATCTTCGTTGCTCAGAACCTGTTCCGGTAAGTGGTACTCGATACTACGTATCACTGCGGACACAAGTTACTCCTTCCCGGCGGGTACATCGGCCAAGCTCATCAAATCTTGCATCGTCTTGCATTGGTCAATACGTTCTGGGCTGACCACGATGTGGAAGTCCTCATCCAGAAAAGCCTGGAACTGCACGGTTGACAGTGAATCCCAGCCTCCCAAGTCCTTCAGAACCTCGCCCCCGGTCAGTGAGCCCGGCTCGGCATCGATGATTTGCTCAATTCTCGCAAGAAATGCAATTCTCTCCAACGATCCTCCTAATCGAGTGAGACTATCTGGTGCTACCGCAATCTCGAGAGCTTTCTCGCTTGTTAATGCTACACCGGGGCTGGTACGCAGACTGCAGCGGCGTTCAGTTCTTCGTCAAGATACCAAAGCGGCTATCTCGATAATTCCGATGGTAGCAGATAATTGATCAACCACTCTGGTCTTCGGAGATGGCGTAGTCGGGTGGCACGGGTGTGACGGCCCTCGCTAGTAGCCCGTGAGTCAATCCTCCGCATCGCGGGAATGGCTGATCTGCCAGGTTACCTCGACTTGGCCCTCGCCAGCAAAGCCGGACTGACGCCGAGGTCCCGAGCGATTTTCCCGCAGACTGTGACCCGCCTTTTGCCTTGCCCTCACCGCAACAATGTCACTGCGTATGGCGACCTGCCCAGGACCTTGCCAGCGCGTTTGGCCCCTACCAGCCCTGCCCTCCTCCTCTCATCGATGCTGATGCGGGATTGATGGTCTGTCACCGATTACGTCCGCCGACCCGATCAAGCGGCACGGTCTGTGTAGGCGCAATCTTGACGCGCGGCTCCCAATCCTTGTCGGAAAAGTCGGCGCCGAAATATTCGGCGAGAACCTCCTTGCGACGGGAGAGTCGGTATCGGCCGCACATATTTACGATTCTAAACTGGAAGCCCGGTTGTTATGAATGACGCGGAGCCAGCGTCGCGTGAGGACGGCGCGCGACTTCGGAATGGCCCTTCGCGCCACCCCAAGGGTGCAGGACAGAGTTTCGAGGCAAACAAGCGCGGCGGGTCTAGCGCATGTGGCCGGGTAGCCCACTGAGGAGTTCCGGGAGCCGGGCGCGGGAGAAAACGCGAGCGGCATACCGTCTCCGAGTCGAAAACTCTAGATTCGCGTGGCGCGCGTTTACCGAGTGGGCGACCTGTGGGTGTGCGGCGGCTGCAGAAAGGCGGCAGCGATGACGTAAGCTACGACGTGCCCGTGACGCAGTTGGTGGTGTTGCAGGCGATGAAGCTGTTTGGGGACGGGGAGTTGCAGGTGCGCGATCTCGATCTTGCGGGCTGGCTCGGGTATGAGCAACCGCGCAAGAATTTGTGACCTCATTACCCGAAAGCGTGGGGAGCTAGAGAAGCATGGAATTCTATCCACGGTGGATTTAATTCCACCGGGCGCAGGTCGGCCGGGCGTGGAGTTCTGGCTGAACCAAGACAATTTATGAATCACGCTTTCCGTGCTGCTGCCCCGGCTGCGTTGCTCGGTTCGGCCTCTCAGTTCCTCCGAAGCGGTGTGCATGTGAACCGGGCATCAGCCGAACACAGGGGTGAGACATTTCATTATGGACGAACAAAAGGCGAATATGTAGTACGGACGCCGTGGCTTTGCGGAACTGCACAGTATCAGTATCGGACCTGGACGGCATCGAGCACACCGTCGAGGCAACAGCCTCGACCCTCTACGGAGCCGTAGCCGCCGCCCTGGCGGCCCTCCGAGACGACGGGTGGGTTGGAGAGATCGGGAATGGACTCACAACGGTCAGTGTCTCTTCCACCAGCCTGCGGTTGAGCACCATGTGCGCGTTAAAGATTTCCTGGCGTGGTTGAAAAAGAAAGGCGGGTCGCCTGCGGAGGTCTCGCTCCGAGAGAAACTCACGAAAATGTTGGCGTGAATCCATGATCACGCCCGCTCAGCCGATCTCCGGCTTCCTACGAACGTGGTTCTCGAAGCGTCGCGCAGAACAAACTAGTGATCGGTTTCGAGCACATCAGCACCGCCGACGTCGTAGAGGGTGACATACCCTCTCACTCTGTTTCCCCTAACCGAATTAGCAAAACTGCTGATATTTAGTGTGAAACCCAGACTGTCTCCTAGGGTGATGCCAAAACTTGAGACACCGTCACCACCAGGACAGATATTGCGCTCGATTGTGTTGCGGTAGCTGCCTCGAACAAGGATGCAAGCTGAACCAGTGCCAAAGGAAGTCCGACCGCAAGTATTTCCCCCTAGTGAGATGTCGTGCACACCGGAAAGCAGCGTGACACAAGCCTGAAGATTGTTACCAATCGTATTGCCATCGAATGTGGAAAAGCCTGTTCCAAAATCGATCAGCAATCCGCCGGTCTGTGGAGCGACAAAACCGTGTAAGTCACTCCCCGTTTGGTTCATGTGGTTCCCGATTGCTGTCGTGTCGACCTGGCTGGCGAATTCAGGATAGACCGCACTGTTCATGTGGTTGTCGACAAACACCAGCCCTTGATCCAGATACCCTGCGTAGCAATTCGACGACGCATCGTCGCAAGTCACATTGTGGATGTGTATGCCGCGCGTATCGCGGGTCACGATGCCGCTCGCACCATTGCCATTGATGACATTCGGAACAATGATATTTATATCCTTAATCGTTAGCGCATGCGCAATGTTGGTGAGCTTGCGAAAGCTCAGCCCACAAGGTGAAGCCGGGAGGCAAGCCGCAGGAGAGCCCGAGGTATTGAAGGTTCGCGCATTCGGGAAGCTCATGCGAAGCGGACTCACGATGTTAACCGTGGTTCCAACAACACTGCTGATCTGGAGCCAATCGGAGTAAATCACATCGGTGGCGCCACTATCTTTTTCAGTCATGATGACCCAGTCGCCCCTACTGAGCTGGGCAGCGTCAATTGAGTTTTGCGCAGTGAACGAGGTAGCCCCTCTTGCGATCGGCCCTGCGCGTACCGGGAACGGACCCGCGGCCTCGCTTGACGCGATATAGAATAATCGATCGTTGGATCCTGCGGTTAAGGGCCCTTGCGGTGCAAAGATGAGAGTTCCCTTGCCATCGATCGTTCCACCGGCGACGTTTGCTCCCGCAACTCTGATGGTGGTTGAGGCATTGCTCATCATGAACCGTGCACCAGCGTTGATCGTGCATCGTCCGCCGAGCAACGTCGAATGTTGGACACAGGAACGGACCGCAGCGGTGTCGTCTGTGCCGTAATCGGCTCGGGCCCTTGAGACGGTCGTCGAAGCAGTCGCGCTAAGTGTCACGTTTGTAGGGCCGGTGACAGTTGAAATGATGGCAACTAGCGCATTGCCGCTGGAGCCTGCTCCACTCACTACGATGGCCTTGCCCGCATCCGCTGCGCCAAATGCTGCCACCGCGGAGGTGAAATGGGCTGAGCCGGATGAAATCGTGCCATCGGTCACGGTTATTGCATCGCCCCTTGCGCCGTAGTCTCTCGGTGTGGCATGGCTGCTATTGCCCGCCGCGATATTGGGTTCGAAAGTTGAGTATTCACCGAAAAGCGATTGGCACAAAAACAACGGACGAATGGCGTATGCGCTTCCATAGAGTGTTACAAGAATCGCAGCAAACGTATAACCTAGCTGTTTCCTAGAGTTCGGGGATGGCATGGGCAAGAAACGGCTTAGGCTGTTGCGGTTCTAGGGGACATTCCTAAGGATGCGCCGGCGTGGTGCTGCCAAGCCAGGGTGCTGGGAGGGATGCCTAATCCAGATACGCAAGGTAGCACCGGTAGAGGCTTGCAAGACTTGCAAGCACGTACACCTTGCTCTAAACGTTCACGGATGCAGATCGGCTAAGCACAGCATCGATGAGTGGCTCCAAACTGAACTCGGTCTTGAGTAGCGGAGCGGCGAGCGCCTGACGCTGATGTCGGCTTTGGGATTTGTCCTGGTCCAACACCTGGCTGAGCTTTTGCATCAGCACGTCCAGGTCCCAGGATTCGGCAGCGACACCGCATCCGGTTTGCTTGAGTATTTGGGCCAGTTCCGTCTCCGTGGGGCAAATCGCAAGAACCGCACATCCCATGGCCAGGATATTAGGTAGCTTCGAGGGCAGACAGGCCTCGGAAGTGTCCTCAAGTTGGGGAATCAACTGTACATTCGATCTTGCGTAAAGTTCTTCCAGATCAGCTTCTGGGACCAATCCATCGAAGCTAATCCGGTCGACAGGGCCAGCCCGATGCCTCTTACGGAGATCTTCGAATATCGGGCCGTCCGAAAACACATGGAAGTGAACTCCGGGAAACCGCGTGACCGCAGCTCCAAAGAAAGAGAAAAGACGGTAAGGATTCTGCTTTTTCCCCAAGGCTCCAGAGTAAACAACATGCTGAAAGCCATCGGGAAACTTGCCGGCGAGACTCATTCCGACCCGATCTACTGATTTTAGGGTGACGAACGGATAGCAGACCACCACTCGGTCCCTCTCGACTTTGTATTCATCGACAATCTTTGCCGCCATTCCTCGGGAAAGCACGATCAACGTATCACAGGATCGGAAGGCTCTCTTTTCGACGAAATGGACGACGCGAGAGAGTACGCGTTGGGTCCAGTTGCCGCCGCTCAAGCCAAGAATCCCTTGCAGATCATGGACTATACCGATCTTTTTAGTAGAAGCGGGAAGCAGGTTTGTCACAATCAAACAAAACAACGTTGGGGGAAATACTGAGACGGCTGTGGACCATCCTCGTCTTTGGCGCCAAGTTGTCCAGCTCGCGTGCCACGCGAACCAGAACTCGAGGACCAATCGTCGCAGAATTATCGCGCGGGGATATCGCACATTGACTCCAGCGCGACGGATGTCAACACCTGCGAGTCTGTCAGCTGAACGGACGGGCCTCCATGCCGGGTAAAAAGGATGCGAGCACACAACTTTCACCGTGACCCCGCGGTCGACGAGTGCCTGCACGAGCACGCTGTTGTACTTGCCTGTAGAGATCGCGTCCGGATAAAAGAACGGCGATAAGAATAGTAGGTTGGCAGGTTTCACCATGAAGTCCCACCCATGAAGTCCCGACCAATGACTTCCAATGGCTAACTGCGATGGGGCAGGGAGCAATAGTCAAGATAGGTTTTTTCGATACCAGAGCGGAGTGACGTAGCTGGACTCCATCCCAATGAGTGAAGGACAGTTACATCGAGAAGCTTACGAGGCGTACCATCCGGTTTAGTCGGATCGAAAATGAACTTCTTACTGGAACCCACAACGTCGGCGGTGATTTCCGCCAGTTCACGTATCGTCAGATCCTGCCCCCACCCGATATTTACCAACGGGGGGGTGTCCGTTTTCTTGATGAGCCGTGCAAATTGTTCCTGCGGCAGATTCATCAGAAAAACACATGCGTCCGCGGCATCGTCAGAGTACAAGAATTCTCTTCTTGGGTTACCGGTTCCCCAAACAGCGATCGCGGGAGTGCCGTTCATCTTGGATTCATGACATTTGCGAATCAAAGCCGCGATGACGTGGGAATTCTGCGGATCATAGTTGTCATTCGGGCCATAGAGATTCGTTGGCATAACAGCTAGAAATTCTGTTCCGTACTGGCGGTTGTAGGCCCAACACATCTCGATCCCGGCAATCTTGGCAACAGCATAGGGTCGGTTTGTCGTTTCGAGAGGCCCAGAAAGCAGACAGTGTTCCTTCATTGGCTGAGCAGCGAACTTGGGATACGCGCAGCTTGAGCCCAGGAAAAGCATCCGCTTCACGCCACTTCGATACGCTTCGTGGATAACATTGGTTGCGATTCGCAGATTGTCGAAGATGAAGTCGGCAGGTGAAGTGTCATTGGCCACGATGCCACCGACCTTGGCCGCAGCGACGAACACGTACTCAGGCCGCGTTTCCGAGAAGAACCGCTCGACGGCGTATTGATTCGTCAAGTCGAGATCAGAACGACTTCGAAGGATGAGATTTCCATACCCGGCTGCACCAAGACGTCTGACCAGAGCCGAGCCCATGAGGCCACCGTGACCCGCAACGTAAATTGTTGCGTCGGAATTCATCCCTATTCCTGCTGAGCGAAGATTCTATATCCTCGTTCGCGGACCAGTTTGTCGCGCTCAGCAGCTTCCCCATCTGCCTTTACCATCTCAGCTACCAACTCTCGAAACGACACTCGCGGTTTCCAACCCAGTTGTCGTCGTGCCTTCGCTGCGTCGCCGAGCAACGACGCAACTTCTGTGGGACGAAAGTATCTTGGGTCGATTCTGACAATACACTTCCCCTTTGAATCGTGCCCTTCTTGATCGATTCCCCTACCATGCCATGCGATGGAAATGCCCATCTCATGAGCGGTCGCTTCAATAAATTCCCGCACAGAATGCTGCTCACCGGTGGCAATCACGAAATCCTCGGGTGTCTCCTGCTGGAGCATCAGCCATTGCATCTCTACATAGTCTCTAGCATGTCCCCAGTCGCGCTTTGCGTCTAGATTGCCCACATACAAGCAGTCCTGCAAACCAGCGGTGATACGTGCCAGACCCCGGGTTATCTTTCGTGTCACGAAGGTCTCTCCTCGGACTGGCGACTCATGGTTGAATAAGATCCCGTTACAGGCGTACATACCGTATGCTTCACGATAATTTACCGTAATCCAATGCGCGTATAGTTTCGCAACAGCATAAGGGGAGCGCGGATAAAAGGGTGTTTTCTCCGTCTGTGGAAACTCTTGAGCTTGGCCGAAGAGTTCCGAACTGGAGGCCTGATAGAAGCGAGCCGTCTTCTCCAGTCCGAGAGTACGAATGGCTTCAAGGAGTCGCAGAGTGCCGAGCGCGTCGGTATTAGCGGTGTATTCGGGCTGCTCGAACGACACGCCCACATGGCTCTGGGCCGCCAGGTTGTAGATTTCGTCCGGCTGTACCTTCTGCATCACGCTGGTCACGCTATTCGAGTCGGTCATGTCGCAGTAGTGCAGAATCAAAGTCCGATGTGGGACATGAGGATCCTGATAGAGATGGTCGATGCGTTCCGTGTTTAAGTACGACGCACGACGCTTGGTCCCATGCACGACATATCCTTTCGCGAGTAACAGTTCCGCCAGGTACGAACCATCCTGGCCAGTGATTCCCGTAATCAAGGCTTTTCTCATCGCGGCGGACGCTCCTCCGAACCCTCCTAGTATGCGTTTCGACTGATCAGGCCACGGAACACGGTGAGGAATATGATTTTAAAATCAAGCATCATGCTCCAGTTTCTCAGGTAGTACAGGTCATACTGAATTCGCTGGGGGATGGAAGTGTCGCTGCCACGAAATCCGTTGACTTGGGCCCAACCGGTCATCCCACACTTGACGTTGTGCCGGGCCATGTACGATGGAATTTCTGTGCGGAATTTTTCAACGAAAAAGGTGAGTTCCGGTCGCGGGCCTACGACGCTCATGTCTCCCGCCAGAACATTTATGAATTGCGTCAATTCATCCAGGCTCGTCCTTCGCAGAAGCCTTCCCACCGCAGTGATGCGGGGGTCACTCGGCTCCGTATGTTTGGTATTGGAACCCTGCCAATTTTGTGCCGACATAGTCCGAAACTTGAGCATCTCAAAGCGTCCTCCGTTGAGACTTACCCGCTCTTGGACAAACAAGACAGGTCCTCGAGAAGTAAGCTTGATAGCGAGGGCAATCACGAGCATGAGGGGCGCACTTAAAAGCAGCGCTAGCACGGAAAAGCAAATGTCGAATGCACGTTTCCCCACCGCATAACCTACAGTATCGAGGGGATACGACCGCACATCAAGCAGTGGAAGGCCATAGAAGTCGAAGATCCTGTCCGCTACAGATATGCCTTGCCCCAGGTCCAACACCATTCGCGCTGGGATGTAAAGATGTTGGAGGTTCTCGAGAACTTGTTGGGTTTCCGACAGTCGGTGTAGAGGCAAGGCCACGAACACCTCTTTGCAATGAAATACCTCTACTATCTCGTCCAAACGATCCCAGGGCAGAACCGGAGCATCAAGAGCCACAGGATCCTGGTTCGGGAGAGCAACATAGCAAGCCACTTTGCAGGCTGTTAGAGGGTTCTTGGCAAGGTGGTCGCCGACCCGAACCGCCAGATCATCAGCTCCTAAGATCGCAATTGGAAAACGCCCGTTGGTTGACTCTTTGAGGACGTATATGATCCATCGGAACAGGTGAATCATCCCAAAGCTGAGAACAAACATCAGAATGCCACCTGTCACCACGAAAACACGCGCGAAGCTGGTGCTGCGATAGAAAAATAGGGCTGCCAATGCAAACGTCAGGCAAGATGCGGTTGCCGTCGCCGCCATCCTGATACCGGTTTGGACTTTGACGAGAATCTCGATCTGACCCAGGCCTAGGTGCTCGACGACCAAGGCCCAAAGCAGAGTCACTAGCACGACCAGAGTGATGTACGACCTAGTCTCTATGGGCGCATGCGGGAAGTACCCTGTTTCGAAGCGGACATAGCCGGCCAGACCGTAAGCAACCGCTGGTACGGAGAAAAAGCCAACTTTCAGCCAGAACTGAATAGTGTTGAGGGAGCGCCTAGTCATCGAGAATACCTTTCAGAAATAACTTGCCAACAAGGAGTGACTCTTTGGACCGCAATCACGCTTCAGTCAAGAAGGACGAGCTTCACCGGTCCAGTGCGCGCGAAAGAGATTGCCTATCAGAATGTTTGTCTTCTTGCCGAACCTCTGGGAGATCGGGCTTCAATTTTTGCGGCGCGGTGCCGGCAACCCGGTCAACGCTCAACGCCCGCCTGACGCAGATCGGCCGGAAAGCGGAACTCTTATCAGTTGCTGACAGGACGTTGAGTTTATTGCGTACGTCGTATCACACTCGGGACAACTGGTCTCCTCGTCCTGATCGGGAAGCCGAACACCACAACTACAAACCCAGCCTATCTTTTTAGCGGGTACGCCCATTACCAAAGCAAAGTCAGGAACGTCTCGAGTCACTACGGCCCCAGCAGCAACGAAGGCATAGCGACCAATGGTCACGCCGCACACAATCGTGGAATTCGCGCCTAGGGTTGCTCCCTGCTTCACAAGCGTTTTCTGGTATTCGTGCCGTCGGACAATGTGGCTGCGAGGATTTATCACATTTGTAAATACCGTTGAAGGGCCACAGAAGACGTCATCCTCCAATTCAACCCCGGTATAGACTGAGACATTGTTTTGGATTTTGACATTGTTCCCAATGCGCACGTTGGGACTGATGACGACGTTTTGCCCCAGATTGCAATCAAACCCTAGGCTTGCGCCGGCCATGATATGCGAGAAATGCCAAATCTTGGTTCTCTCACCGATTTGACAGGGTTCATCAATGACCGCAGTGGGGTGAGCAAAGTAGTTGATGTACGATTTCTGGACCTCAACGGGTACGCCTTTCTTCCACAAAGAGTCCTCGCAAGCCTCGAGAATCTCGAGAACCCGCAATGCGCTTTCTCCGTCAGTCCGAGGCGCCCGCCGGGTCAGAACACAATCAAGGAAGTGCTCGCATTCCACGCGCAATGGTTCGTCGTTGGAAACTCGAATCACCTGGCTGCCGTCCTTTGTCGCTACCGGCTTGCGGTCGAACCAGTCGATGCGGTGCGAGTACAAAACCAGTTTGTTTTCCGGCTGAAGATCGTCGAATACCGCCATCTTTTGGCTTCCGATGATTGCAAGCTTCTGCTCCTTAAACGGATGTAGCCAGCTCACGAAAATGTGCGCTTTGACCCCGCTGGCAAAATCAAGTGTGCTCAGCGTTGTATCCACAATGGGAGGGTTGAGATAGCTCCCTCCTTGCGCGGCAGCCCGTGTGGGACCTTCTCCAAGAAGGAAAAGAATGACGGAGATATCGTGAGGCGCAAAACTCCAAAGAATATTCTCTTCCGTACGCAACTTTCCCAAGTTCAATCGCGACGAGTAAATGTACTGGATTCTCCCCAGTTCTCCCGTCCGTATTAGACCTTTCATAGCCTCGACGACCGGGTGGTATTCGAGGATGTGACCGACCATGAGAATCCGCTTTTGTCGTGCAGCCAACTCGACCAACTCGCGCCCGTCCTGGCTCCGCAATGCGAGTGGCTTCTCCACAAATACATCTTTGCCTGCTAAAAGAGACGCTTTCGCCAGGTCGAAGTGTTCCACCGCGGGGGTAGCAATCACCACGGCACGGATACGCTCATCCCGAAGTACCCCCGCCACATCTTGCGTCGTCTCAACCCCGTAGTCACGCTCTACCTGCCGAAGAGGCTCTTCCCGTAGATCGCACACGCTACGCAATCTTTGGAGCCCGTGAAAAATTCGTACCAGGTTCTTTCCCCAGTAACCACACCCAAAGACGGCGACGTCTGGTACGTTTACACTCAATTTATCCCCCAAACTGTTCCTACCACACTCGAATCAAATTCATTGCTCGAAAAAAGTTGCAATCGCAGATACGACATGTTGTTGTTGGTCTTCTGTCAATTCGGAATAGATTGGTAGAGCCATGACCTCGTTACTTGCCCGCTCGGCTTCAGGAAAATCTCCAGCCTTGTACCCTAAATAGGCGAACGCTTCCTGCAAATGCAAGGGCCGAGGATAGTAGACTTCCGTCCCTATACCCTTTCGCCTCATATAGTCGCGAAGTTCATTGCGCTGAGGAGTGCGAATTATGAATTGGTTGTATACATGTTCACCGTCGGGTCTGGCGGAAGGCAACTGGACAACCCCATCCAGGTTGAACTCGTGGAAGATCGAGCGATAACGTTCAGCATTTCGCTCGCGTAAAGCCGTCCATTTTTCAAGGTGGGGCAGTTTCACCCTCAAAATTGCAGCCTGCAGCTCATCCAGTCGGCTGTTAATCCCCACGAGTTCATATTGATACTTGCCCCTGCTCCCATGGACCCGCAAGACACGCAGCCGATCGGCAAGCACCGGATCATTGGTCGTAACCATGCCGCCGTCGCCGGCGCCGCCCAGATTCTTTGACGGGAAAAAACTGAAACAGCCGATTCTTCCCAAGCTTCCCACCGCCCTGCCCTTCCAGCGTGCCCCGATAGACTGCGCCGCATCCTCGATTACCTGCAGATCGCTCGCCCCAGCGATTTCCAGAATTTCGCCCATATCGGCTGGCCGTCCGAACAGATGCACAGGCAAGATAGCGCGGGTCCGAGGCGTAAGCACTTTTTCTATTTGGCGCGGATCCAGGTTGAGGTCATCGGGATTTATGTCGACGAATACCGGGCGAGCGCCGACGCGAGCGATGGATCCAGCGGTCGCGATGAAGGTAAAAGGCGTGGTGATCACCTCATCGCCAGATCCGATCTCCATGGCCATCAAAGCAAGGAGAAGAGCGTCCGAGCCGGAAGCGCAACCAATCGCGAACTGGCATTCGACCAGGTGCGCTACATCTACTTCGAGGGCTTTGACTTCAGAACCCAGGATGAAGTGTTGGCTCTCCAGAACCCGCTCTACACTCGACAGCATTTCGGCGCGAATGCCGGCAAATTGCGCTTGCAAGTCAAGAAAAGGAACCTGGATTGTCGCTGACACTGAGACGCCGTCGTCAGTGGGCTTGCTCACGAGTATCATTTTTGTCTTTCCCGCGCTCAGGTTGGATTCTAGATCAAGCTCCGCCTGCACCGACATCCAAAAACGGCCATGTTCACATCAATTTCAGAAGAGGTCACCGTTCCTGTTCCCATAGCGGTCACGATACAGCAGGTTCCGGGACAACCCAGGATGAAGAAGCCGCCTTGTGAGAGCCCCATTCCAACAAATGGCGGACGATCCGCTCGGCGGAGTGTCCATCCCCATATGGGTTGCCCGTGCTCGTGGGGGTTTCCACTAGCGCCAGCTTTAAAGCTGATTCCAAATTCGCCGGGTCTGTAGGCGGCGCCAAGCGGTTCCAACCCATATCGATCAACTCCTGCCACTCCGTTTCGCCGCGCAGAGTGATACAAGGTACGCAAAAGAAAAAGGCTTCCTTCTGTATTCCTCCGGAATCCGTAACAATGACGCGTGCATTTTTTTCCAGCATTGCCATATCAAGATAACTGACCGGTTCTGTGAACTGGATCCCATTTGCCAAGGCAGTGCAACCCTCAGCTTTGAGCATGGCTTTATGGGTACGAGGGTGGATAGGGAAGACCACCGGTATGTCGCGTGAGACTCCACGAAGGCTGGTCAGGATGGTTCTCAGGCGGTCCTCGCAATTCGTATTCTCGGCTCGGTGGACGGTCGCCAAGATATACTGCCTTGGCCTTATGTCTAGCTGCTCCAGAACTCTGCTTTGTCGGCTCGCCTTGTCTCCGTAATAAAGAGAGGCGTCGTACATGACGTCTCCTACCAGCAACGCCCCGCTGTGATCAATACCCTCGCGAGCCAGATTCGCCAGGGCCGAACTCGTTGGGGCAAAGAGTAAATCAGAGACGTGATCCGTTAGCACGCGGTTCTTCTCTTCTGGCATCTTTCGATTGAACGATCGCAACCCCGCTTCCACATGGGCCAGTGGTATGTTCAATTTTGCCGCGGCTAAGGCGCCCGCCAAAGTCGAATTCGTGTCGCCATAAACCACAACCCAGTCGGGTTTTTCCTGTAGCAAGATCTTCTCGATCTCTTCCAGCATCCGGCCAGTCTGTCTCCCGTGCGTACCGGAGCCAATTCCAAGATCATAGGCAGGAGCTGGAATGTCCAGTTCTGCGAAGAAGACCTGCGACATATTACGATCGTAGTGCTGCCCAGTGTGAACTATGGTTTCCTCGATCTCAGGCGTACATCGCAAGGCTTTCGAAACCATGCCAGCTTTTACAAATTGGGGACGAGCACCGACCACGGTTACGATTTTCAATCGCTCGCATCCTCTCTCAATCTTCCCACGCCCGGGCTGGTCACAGCCAGTGCAGCCCGGTAGTCCTGCAATCTACGTCTGGCTATCGCTTCCCAGCTGAAGCCCGCCATCTTTTTTGCTCCAAAGGAACCCAAACATTGTCGGGCTAGCGGATCTCCGAGCTCGAGCAGTGCTCGCACCAAATCGTCGACATCACCCAATTTGTACTTAAGACCATTTCCGTCGATCCGCTCGACCGCTGCGATCGTGTCATTAACGATGATGGGCAGCCCGCAGGCGGCGGCGTCTAGCATTGACATGGACTCTTGCGTGGGCCAGGCGCCAATATCTGCAGCTCGATAGAACTCGCCAAGCTCCCGAACCGGAACAAAGGGATGAGTGACGCACCCCGCCAGTGATTGAATCGGCTCGCTCTGCACACCATTTCCGACAAACAGACCACGAAATCGTATTCCGGCACTGCCCAATCGTGAGACCGCTCTCGCCAGCAGCAGCGGGTTCTTATCCTCACTGAATCGTCCAGTATAAATACGGACCACGTCGGATTCGCTAAAACCTAGGCGATGACGCAGCTCAACTCTGGCCTGATGGTCTCTCTCGGTCGTAACCGGCCGAAATATCTCGGTGTCAACCCCCAGAGGGCAAACCTCGATCTTCCTCTTTGGAACCCCAAAAAATCGTACGGCGACATCCGCACAATCCACCGTCGCCCCATAAGATTTTTCGACAAAGAGACTGGTAACGCGCCCCGGCAAAGTGCGCAAGAGTGCACACCGCAGACGCTCTCTATTCCACCAATAAGATTTTCGGGTCGCGAGCGGGAATATTGAGGCCGTTGTATGACACGCCGTGAACAGTTTGTAACCGAAAACCAGCTTATAGAAACTAGCTTCGAGTGGAATCCACCCTATGGGCGACATAGTTTGAACGATATCGGGTCCAATAGACTTCAATTTCTCCCGTAGGCCTATCATTCTCATGTACCCGGCTGTTTTCTCGTGCGCAAGAACATGCAGAGTGTAGCCATCATATCTCTCGACCGCTCCCGGCAAGAGTTCCGCAGAATCGTCGAAACCTCCATAGGTTTTGCCAAAATCCCCGATCCAGTAATAGGGCGGCAAATCCATCGTGACAACGTGGGTCTCTATACCCAGTCGCGCCATGTACTTGGGTAGAGAACTCTCCAAATATCCCATTCTCTTTGCGAACGTCTCAGACAACAATACTACTCGCAAGCGATCCTCCGTCTATTTGAGCCCGCGCTACCCCGAAAAGGAACAGTGTTTGAAGACCTGGCCCCCTCCTACGAATTGCCTTCACTCGCCAAAAGATGATCCTTCACTGAATTCCCGCGACCGCTTCCGGCCGGCCGACGGTTGACCTTCATCACTTCTTCGTAGAGCTGCGCAAGAATACGCCCCTGAGTTTCAGGCGCTAATCCAAATCTAATTGTACTCATCGCAGCCGATCCTAAGAGTGCTCGACCAGCAGGATCACGTACCAAACTCGTTATGGCCTGAGCCAGTGCGTCGGGATCGTCGGGAGGCACCAAAATGCCCGTCCGGTTGTGTTCGATTTGTTCTGGGATACCTCCGATATGGCTCCCGATTACTGCCTTGCCAGTAAGCATGGGTAGTAAGACCACGGTCGGGTAAGTATCGGGGAAAACGGGACAATGAACGGCAATATCGCAGGCCGCGTAGATGGAGGGAAGGTCTGATCGTGGCCCCACGAAGCGAAGCCTCGGAGCCGGAGTCAGCGCTTCTCCCAGGTTCCTGATAGCGGATGCCTCCGCCTCGCGCCCGGGGATGGGTCCTCCCACAATGACGAAGTGGACCCCCTTCGATTGCTTTAAGACCTTTTCGGCAGCCTGGATGAAGCAGAGGTGTCCTTTGTGCGTGACAAGCTTAGAGACCAATACAACCAGAATTTCGTCGCAGGGGATGCCCAATTCCAGACGGAATGTTGAACCGGATTGAGGTGAGAGATAGTCGGTCACGTCAAACGCATAGTCATAGACCAGTCTTATTCTTGCGCTTAAATCGGCCGCAGCAGCAGCGATCCAGGCTGCGGTGGATTTTGAAGGCACTACGATAGCGTCGGTCGTGCGTCTCAGCGCGGAAAGCAGGAATATTCGATACGGGTTAGGAGGACAATCGGAACGAACATGGCAAACACTTGGAACCCCACACGATTTTGCCGCCATTCCGGCGATGAAATCGGTGATTTCATTGAAGTGCACCAGATCGACATTTCTTTGACGAATTATCCGCC
>Ga0207112_1153_pt1 | contig 16338 bp, 18 predicted proteins | sample Alteio_BWMinHeat_72_FD_153549 | JGI IMG/M metagenome (GOLD analysis project Ga0207112, IMG submission 153549) | Enriched cells from forest soil in Barre Woods Harvard Forest LTER site, Petersham, Massachusetts, United States -... | ecosystem: Environmental > Terrestrial > Soil > Temperate forest >...
TTCAATGCGCATAGGCGCTTGGGTATCACTAATTATGGCTATCGAACGTTGAAGATTGTCCTGAGCTTGACAACTCAGTGCCCGCAAGAGTAAAAGAATAAAAAGATATTTTTTCAATCTTGATTATTTTAACCACGTGCTTGAAAAAAAATAAATGATCCACAACCAAGTGTTATAGCGTTTTGCAAAAACATTTATTGGATTGATTTGATTTGAGACCAAGTTACAAAAATTTACAAGCGACAAAACGATCGTATTTACTTCATTGTGTCACTTTACGTTTGGTCAATTTAGTTTATATTGATCCTATAACAATTCAATTATGCTAAAGTTGGGTTTTGTGTTGCTTTTGTACATGGTATCAATTCAATGTATTGCTCAAAATCCTCGTATCGGTCTTACGTTAAGTGGAGGAGGCGCAAAAGGGCTTTTTCATATTGGTATTCTACAGGCAATTGACAGTGCTGAGTTGAATATCGATTATGTAACTGGAACAAGCATGGGCAGTATCATGGGTGCGCTTTATTCGGCAGGATATTCAGGAAAAGAAATGGAGAGTATCGCGCGCGATCTCGATTGGGTTAATCTGTTTTCGGGGAAACCACTTTACGAGCATGTCAATGTCGATGAGAAATCAGAATTTGATCAGTACGCTGTGGAGGTTCCGTTCGCAAAGCTGAATCAAATTTTATTAAGAGATTTCCGGACGCACGTGCAACGGGCTATTACCGTATTGTTGACTCGATAGCATTTGTTATGCTCAACTCCAATTTCAAAAGAATGAAATCAAACGATATCGAGTTTCAACAAAAATGGTATCAAGAAACTCTAGCCTCACTTGACCAGAATGCAGAGGTGAAAATGATCATTGTTTCATGTCATCATGCACCATTTACCAATAGTAAAATTGTAGGATCATCGAAGCCAGTACAAAAACAGTTTGTTCCGCTATTTCTGAGCACCAATAAATGCCGGCTTTTTATTACCGGTCATGCTCATGCATTTGAACACTTCATTCATTCTGGAAAGGATTTTTTTGTTATTGGAGGAGGAGGAGGAATTCATCAACCTTTGAATGCTGAACATAAGGACATTCAATCAGATTACAAGCCGCAGTTTCATTTTCTCATGATAACACCTACCGCAAAAGTTCTGCACATCCAAAGTATATCTTTAAGAGATGACTTCTCTGGTTTTGAAAGGAAAGATATCCTTGATTTGCAGCTTGATTTTTCAACTGAGAAATGAAGCGCATCCATCTACACCGGAAGTAATACTTTAACCTAACGGTCATTCATTTCTTTTCGGCTATTGAGATTACTGCCATTCCATTCACACTTTATTACATCATTCAGAAATTTCCAACTGAGGGAAATCTATTCCACATGAATGAGAGGGCTTTACACCAGGTTAAATTCATTTAAATTGATTCATATCATACTTGTATTAGATAGCATGGTCAATTGAAAACATAAGGATAATTCATAGTGGTAATTTTGATCCAACAAAAGCAATCATACACAATGAAAAATCTATTAGTAATCATCACCGTTTTATGTTCATTTAGCTCATTTGCGCAAAACATAAAAACAGAAATTGATGCTTCTAATTGGAAAGCCCCATATAAACTCAATACACCTATTGGATGGAGTGCGGAGCGCCTTTTATTAATTAGCCAAATTTCACAGGGTGTTGAAGACTTAAGGCTTACACCAGGTTTTAATGACTCCAAAAGTGATGAGTATTGGACGTATGCCTCTTTATGGACCTTAGATGATGACCATGGTACGGATGAAGAAGCGATCGAGGGCGGCTTAATGACTTACTTCACAAACAAGTTGAATAAGAGTATCGAAAAAAATAAAATACCATCCAGAAAACTTTTGCCTGTGAAAGCCTGGGTTACCGAACTGAACAATGAAAAAGGCGATTTGAAAACGTATTTTGGTTCCATTGCCATGCTTGACTTTAAGCAGCAAATACCAATCTCACTGAATTGTCTCGTGCATGTTCGTAAATGCTCAGGGCAAAATAAAACATTTATTTTTTATGAGTTTTCACCCAAGTCGCTTGACGATACCATTTGGAAAAACCTTGACCAACTTTGGCTTGATTTTGATTGTAACGCTAATCAGCCCTATAGTTCGAACTAAGATTAGTGAGCTTATTTTTTGAAACTTGATATCTCACCTCTTTTTTTGGGTAATTTATCAAGTTTCTTGTTATTGGATAATCCCTTATTTGAAGACCATTATGATCGCAGCAACCATCGTCATTCCAACAATAAACCAACGATACGTTCGATCGTTCATTTTTTTAACTAGCAGAATACCAAGGTAAGCGCCGCCTAAAATTATAGGTAAAAGACTCAAGGCCAACAACCATGAATTAATTGTGATCGTGTGCCAAACCCAAATGTGAAAAGGAACTTTAAACCAATTAATAACAAGAAAAAACCAAGCCGCCGTTCCGATGAAATTATTTTTTGGAAGTCGCATACTTAGAAAATACACCGCCATCACTGTTCCGGCCAAATTCCCAATCATTGAGGTGAAGCCACCTAAAAAGCCAGCTCCAATCCCAAGGAAAATATTGTCAGGAATTTTCTCTCGCCCACCCATTTCCATCCAAATCATTACAGCAAGACTGCTGAAAATGGTTGTGACCATGATTACCCTAAAAACTTCATCTGAAATAAAATTTCCTGCCACGCTTCCAGCAATAATTCCTGTAGCAGCCCAAGGAAATAATATCTTCAAATGCTTAAATGAAGCATGTCGATGGTAGTACAAGACACCGAATACATCGGCCACAAGCAACATCGGAAGCATTAATCCACTTGAAACTCTACCTCCAAAGGCAATAGCCAGCAAGGGCACAGACAACATCCCTGCGCCATGAACACCGGTTTTTGCCATACCGATTAACAGCGCTACGAGCATGGTGATGATCAGACTTGCAGTACCTAGGTTTGAAAAGATTGAAATCATTCGGGCTTTCGGGTCTTGATGACAATGCTAGTATTTAAGTCTAATCAGTTTTAATCCCTTTGCCTGTAAAATGATCAAGACAGGAAACTACTTCTTAGTCGCGTTGCGATACGTTAAGAATGAAGTTATTTCGGCTTCGTTTTTTAGTTTATTTTTATTTGCTTTCAACCAAGTTTCATCTTCTTCGGTGGTTTTAATTACCGAAAGCAAACTCTCTCTATTAAGATTTTTAAGATGGATGGTATTTCCACTATCTTCAATGTAATAATAGGTGTCGGAAACAAATTTCAGGTCAGGATGGTCAAGCATTGTGTCTTTATTCTTAATCAATTTGACTTCCTTTCTTTTCAGAAACTGAGTTTTCCCTTCCACTAATAATTGAGCATAAGAATCAACCTCCTTGACTTTAAATCCTTCCAGGTGTTGAAAAACAGCCTTTAATTTAGTGGTGTCATTGCGGTCGAAGAAGACAATATTTTTTACACTACTTTGCGCCACTAATTCTGTCCCTTTATTGTCGAGGTAATGAATATCATTGGTATAAAAATTCAGCTTCACACTTTGTAACTTAAAACCCTTGCCGCTTTTCAAAATCAAAATTGCTGGATTCCATTCATTGTCCCAAAAGCAACTCCCCCTCACGTCAGAATAATCAACTTTGTCTTCGTTTTTTTGACCCAATGCGGCAAAGTTATTGAACCTAACAAAGCCACCTGATCCTATTGTGGTGTTTGCATATTCAAAAGTTTGCAATTGACCTTGGCAAATCGGCGAATAAAAAAGAAGGAGAAGTGCTATGGACCGCATACCGTTAAATTTTTTTGATTTGAAGGTACCTACTTAAATTGAATTTTTGAAACTGAAAATTGATAAGGAAGTTTTAATTACTTGTCACTAAGATTTTGCCGCTTATCTTTGTCCTACTTGATACTGAAGAACTTATGAAAATTGCTATTCTTGATTTATACGAGGGGGAGTCCAATGAAGGAATGCGATGCATCCTTGAGTTAGTTGAACAGTTTAAAAATGAAGTTAATGTTCCGGTTTCTCACCAGGTGTTCGATGTTCGCCAGCATTTGCAAATGGCAGACTTAAGCTTTGATATTTTTATTTCGTCAGGAGGACCCGGCAGTCCAATTACAAGTGCTGGTTCGCCATGGGAGCAAAAATACTTTGGACTTATGGATTCCATTTTGAAACACAATCGGGAAAATCCATTTCAAAAGAAATCTGTATTCCTGATCTGTCATTCTTTTCAAATTTTCTGCCGCTACTACGGTTATGGTCAGGTCACGAAACGAAAGAGCACAGCTTTTGGAGTAATGTACGTAGACAAAACGAAGGAAGGCAAAAAGGAGCCGATGTTTAGTCAGTTGACTGATCCCTTTTACATAGTAGACTCTCGAGATTATCAACTCATTCAACCGAACGAAGCAAAAATATGGTCGGGCGGAGGAAATATTTTATGCATTGAAAAGGAAAGACCATTGATTCCCTTTGAGCGTGCAGTGATGGCGATCCGGTTTAATGAATCCATTATCGGCACCCAGTTCCACCCTGAAGTCGACAGTGATGGAATGCACCGCTATCTGCTTCGTGATGATAAAAAGAAGATTGTGGTGGAGAAGCATGGAGAGAAAAAATATTTACAGATGATGCAGATGCTCAATGAGCCTGACAAAATCCGACTTACTTATAAAACAATCATCCCGAATTTTCTGCATTCTGCAGCCGCAGTGTACACCAATGCGGAAGTATGATCGAGTCGATTCGCAAGAGATTTAATGCTTCATTTTCTGAAAAGAAGTATGAGGATTTTCTTGCAGATCTCAATCAAACGCATAACCATCAGATTACTTTCAGAGTAGCGGAAAGCCCGATTTTTGTTGACAAGGAATTCAAGCGACAGCTTTTGGATGCATCCAAGCAGATTATTGATTTTTTTACTCGAGAGGATTTCAAGAAATTAACAGAAAAATCAATTCCGTTAAATTTCAGAGTGCCAAACGAAACTAATCATCCTTTATTTCTAGCTCTCGATTTTGCCGTAGTTAAAGGAACTGATGGAAACTTACAGCCTCAGTTGATTGAGATGCAAGGGTTCCCTTCATTGTTCGGCTGGCAGGATTTTCTGGCATCAAAGTTTAAGGAACATTTCTTTTGTCCGCCCGAATTCAATAATCATTTTGATTTGACTGTTGAGCAATATCTGTCGAAATTGAGTGATGTCTTGCTGAATGGTCATGATCCGGAGAATGTGATCTTATTGGAGATTGATCCGCTTAAACAAAATACGGCTATCGATTTTATAATTACTGAAAAATTAACCGGGATTGCTCTGGTTCATATCGGCGATATCAAGCGTGACGAAAAAAACTTGTTCTACAATAAGAATGGAAAGAGAATTCCTATCCATCGGATTTATAACCGGGTAATATTTGATGAGTTGGTAAAACGAACCGATCTGAAACTGGAATTCAATTTGACTGATGATGTTGACGTAGAGTGGGCTGGTCATCCGAATTGGTTTTTTCGAATCAGTAAATTCACTATGCCATTGATCAAAAGTCAATACATTCCGGAGTGTAAATTTTTGAATGAGTACCAAACTTTCCCTCATGATTTAGAAAACTATGTGCTAAAACCTTTGTTTTCTTTTTCTGGAAGCGGAGTGATCTTCCATGTTAAATTGAGTGATCTCGATTCAATCCCATTCTATGAAAGAGAAAATTATTTACTGCAAAGAAAAGTACAATACGAGCCCGTAATACAAGCGCCTGATGGAAAAGTGAAAGCAGAGATTCGTCTTTTATTTATTTGGGAGGAGAATCAACCTAGGCCATTGCCAGTAACCAATCTTGCACGGCTCAGCCGTGGTGAAATGATTGGTGTGAAATTCAACAAAGACAAAACTTGGGTAGGCGGGTCGGTATGCTTTTTTGAGCAGGATTAGTTTATTAACTGATCACGTTCAACAGCCGACTCCATCTGATTTTGTGAAGCAAATCGGCTTCGTAGTTGATAGACATCCAGATGAATAAAGGCTTTCCCAAGATGTGGTCTTCAGGAACGAAACCCCAGTAGCGTGAGTCAAGTGAGTTATGACGGCTGTCGCCCATCATGAAATAGTAATTTTGACTAAATACATATTCGGAAACCAGTTTCCCGTCAATGTTGAGTGTGCCATTTTTAACTAATACATTATTATGGCCCTCATATAACCGAATGATTTCCCCGTACACATTCAGAGTCGAATCATTTACAACCATTTTCGTTCCTTTTTCTGGAATAAAAAGAGGTCCGTAGTTGTTGGCAGTCCAACCTTCGCTTTTCAACGATGGGAAAAGATTTGGGTCAGGTTTATCATATATAGCATTATTTTCTTCGACGGAAACAACAAACGAAGCCGACTTAATTTTCACAACTTGATCCCTTGTAAGCAGCATGGTGTATACGGCAAATTTCGAATCTGATGTTTTGCCTAAAAAAGAGTAGTCATCGCTATCTAGCCCTAGGGCAAGGAGATGGCGTTTATGAATTTCGTCTTTTGCCATTACCTGATAGCTGAATTTCATGTTGACAGGATTAATCATTGCCTCTCCATTAATGAAAACCTGCTTGTCCCTGATTTCGAGCCTGTCGCCGTGAACAGCAACACAACGTTTCACCAGATAGGTCTTCAAATCAATGGGTCTTTCAGTCGGATCGGTTAAATCCTTGGGCACATTAAATACAACGGGCTCCCCTCGCTTCACATCTCTTAATCCGGGAAAGCGGTAGGATGGCAATTGAATCCAATCAAGATAAGAGGGAATCTCAGTGCCCCAGATTTTTTGATGTGTAAGTGGAATTTGTAGGGGTGTACGTGGAGTACGGGAGCCATAATGAAACTTGCTCACAAAAAGGTAATCACCAACAAGAAGCGTATTCTCCATTGAGGGTGTTGGAATAACAAATGCTTCGGCTACTGACCATCTTAAAAGAGTTGCTGCAACTACAGCGAATACAACCGAGTCGTACCATTCTCTTAGGAAAGACTTAGGTTTTTTGTCCTCCTTTGATTTCTTCCAGAATTTGAGATTCATAGCCGTTATTGTTAAAGTGTATTCTGGTTTTAAACGAATGCTTTTAAACAAAGTTTTAGCACATGAACAAACCGAAACGATGCATCAAACCTATGAGGTTTAAGTCAATTGGGCCGTTACAATTCGATCTTTTTGATCAAAATCTTTAATAATTTCGACTTTGATAAATCCGTACGATTCGAATAAACTCTTTGTTTCATTTCCGAATTTTTCATTGATCTCTACGAAGACTTTTCCTGATGGATTTAAAAATGCCTTGCCTTTCGAGGCAATCGCCTTATAAAAAAGCAAAGGATCATCGTCAGTTACAAACAAGGCTTGGTGAGGTTCATAATCTAAAACATTTAAATTCATCAACTGCCTTTCTGAATTCCGAACATATGGCGGATTGCTCACGACCAGATCGACCTGATCAATTGATAAGGAGCCTTTCAAAAAGTCGTGAAGAATGAAAGACACATCGGCTTTTAATTTTTTCGAATTTGCCATGGCAGTATCCAAAGAATTTTTACTTACATCACTGGCATAGACATGTGAATTTGGGATCTCAAGATTTAGCGTAATTGCGATGCACCCGCTGCCAGTTCCGATATCTAAGATTCTTGGCGCTGTCAAGTTGGTTTTGAGAATTTCCTGCACCAGCAATTCTGTTTCTGGTCGTGGAATCAATACCGAGGGATTGATCAGAAACTTTCTTCCAAAAAATTCGGCTTCGCCAACAACGTACTGCAATGGTTCATGAAGATTTAATCTGGCAATGATGGTAGAGAGATCTTGAGATGCAATTTTCTTTTCCGACAGAATATCTGTCAACGTTAAACCATAATATCTTTCCATTAATACCAGGGCAACGGCCTGGATTTCATCTGAATCATCCATGGTCAATTTTGACTTGATCTCCTGAAAAACCGCTTTGGAATTGGTCGGCTTCATTTTCATCTTTGCAATGATAATAAATGGTAATGACTCCTGACGTAGTTTTCATGCAACGCGCCCTTGAACTTGCTCAATTGGGAATTGGGTATGTAAGCCCAAATCCACGGGTCGGTTGTGTAATTGTGCATGAAAATAAAATCATTGGAGAAGGCTGGCACTGGAAATTTGGGGAAGCTCATGCTGAAGTGAACGCCATTAATTCTGTAAAAGATCAATCACTTTTAAAGGAAAGCACATTATATGTTAATCTTGAGCCTTGCTCTCACTTTGGTAAAACACCACCGTGCGTTGATTTACTGATCAAGCATAACGTTAAGAAAGTAGTGATCGCCAATACCGACACCAATCCATTGGTGGCAGGACAAGGAATAAGAAGATTAAAGGAGGCAGGAATTGAAATTGTCTTGAATGTCTTAGAAAAAGAGGCCCAGGAACTGAATAAACGTTTTTTCACTTTCATCGAAAAACAACGCGCCTACATTATTCTGAAGTGGGCGCAGACTGCCGATGGGTTCATCGCTCAGAAGAATTTTGAATCGAAGTGGATAAGCAATGAGTTTTCAAGGCAGGCAGTTCATCGATGGCGCAGTGAAGAAGATGCTGTTCTGGTTGGAACTCATACTGCATCTCATGATAATCCTTCGTTGACTGTGCGTGATTGGTCTGGCAGAAATCCAATCCGAATCGTTATTGATCGATTTTTACGGCTTAATGATCATATTCAGTTATTCAATAAAAAGGAAAAAACGATTTGTTATAATGTTCTGAAACATGAAGAACAGAAAAACCTTTTACTGGTAAGAATCGAGGAAAATAATTTTCTTCAAGAATTGGTTCATGACTTATTCAAAAAAAATATTCAGTCTTTTATAGTGGAAGGTGGTGCAAAGACCTTGCAATTGTTTATCGATGCCAACCTTTGGGATGAAGCCAGAGTGTTTACATCTCCGAGATCCTTTGGTGAAGGCATTAAATCTCCAATACTTAAAGGAAAATTATTTGCCCAGCAACAAATTGAATCAGACAGGTTGGAGCTCTTTTCTCCACTTTAAAACAGTACCTCAAATTGAAGTTGAGGTACTGTTGTTTCAGATTTGTAACTCTTAAGAATTGTAAGCGGCAGCAAACTCTTTAACGAAGTTTTCCAATTTCACTTTGCCCAAAGCAGGTTTATTTTTCCAATAGTCAGCTTGCATTTTTCCTGTTCGCAACGCGGCACCCATCGTCGCGTAGTTGCTGGCAATCTCTTTGCTCAATCCATTTTGTATCATTCCGTTGAGCGCATCTTCATCTTTAAATTCTACCCATGGGGTTCCGGGTTTCCCAACGGCCTTACTCAAAATTTCAGCAATCTCTTTCGGATGACGTTCGTCACTTGCAATGTAACGGATTGAGTGACCTTTGAATTTTAAATTCAATAGTTCATTCCCTACCACATCAGCTATATCAGAAGTCGCAGTAAGCACCAATTTCTCTTTTGAACTGCCAAAATTAGATCCCATGATATTCATATTCTTAATCATAGGAATCATTCCCATCAGATTGTTAAAGAAGTAAGAAGGGCGAACGATTTTTACATTCACGTCTTTGAGTTGATTGAGATGCCATTCAGCTACAGACAATCCATCGACAGGTCCAGCTCCCTTACCCATGTGAGCGCCAATGCTGCTAAGAAAAACGACATGCTTAATTCCGTTGGCTCTAAGAGCTTCAATATAATTGATGATTATACCCTTTTGGTAATCAATCCAGCTTCCGGAGAGAGCCCAGTTTGGGGGAATCATTAAATATGCAGCCTGTGCTCCGGCAAACGCTCTCTTTAAGAAGGCGCGATCTTCGACTGAGCCAACAGCCGCAGCTACGCCCAGTGCTTCAATCTCTTTTCCTTTGCTTGAGTTGCTGGTGATAACGGTAACGGAGTGCCCGCTAGATTTGAGCTTTTGTACAACTGGCTTGCTGATGTGGCCCAATGAGCCGGTGATTAGGTAATTCATCATACGATTGGTTTGTTTGGTGACTAACAGAATCGTGCGGCAGTAAGTTTCCTGATACGCCTAAATTTTCTCACCTACGGACACTCTTGTCCGACACCGAACGAGGGATTTGACAGAATATGTTTTATTTTCGATAGTTGGAGGAAAATTCAGGCACAACTATTGCAAAACAGAAGTTATGGAAACTCAAAAAGTAAAAACCTGCTTTACGATCACGTTCACTCAAGAACAGTATGTTCATGCGAAAGCATACATAGAAGACATGAAGAAACATCCACAGCGTGTGTTCTGGCAAGGCAAGGAAAAAAAATCAGACGATGAATTAGTGATTGAGCAAATTGCGCACCGCATTTTATCCGGGTTTTATAATGATGACCCATTTAATGCTGGTAAACACATCATGCGCATGGATAGCATGGCAACTGCCTAAATCCGCTCGAGCACTTTTTCAATCAGCGATTCGATAACCTTGTTCGGATTCTTCACGAATTTATTTTTTATTCGGTTGGCAAGAATCGCATTTACACTCAAAGCTTCGTGGCCAAGCAACCGGGCCATTGCATAATAACCAGCCGTTTCCATTTCAAAATTGGTGAGCCAAAAATCCCCCTTGTGGTAGTAGTTTAGATCGTCAAGCAAATGAGGGAGGCGTATTGGCACTCTTAGTTCTCTTCCTTGTGGCGCATAAAATCCCGGAGAAGTTACAGTATTTCCTACCTGCATATCAAAACCAATTTGCTTCAGTAGAATTTCGGACCCTCTCACAACATAAGGCATAAAGGGCAGCCCGGTTTTCTTTTGAATATCATGAGCTAGGCCAGTCTCTTCATCATTCATCGGCAAATCGTAGAAATTCATTAAGTTATCGAAGCCAACTGCATAATCAGAAACCAAAGAGGAACCAAGTGCAATGTCTTCTTGTAATGCACCCGATGTGCCAATGCGGATGACACGCAATTTTTTTCTTCTAGGTTTTATTTCGCGGGTTTTCAAATCGATGTTGACGAGTGCGTCCAATTCAGAAAAAAATATTTCAACATTATCGGTGCCAATGCCCGTACTGATGACTGTAATTTTTTTTCCTTTGAATTTGCCTACATGAGTGATGAACTCTCGTTTATTCATTTCGAATTCCACATCATCAAAAAATTGACTCACCATGTATACCCGGCTCGGATCCCCCACTGCAATAATCGTGTCGCTGATGTGTTTGGGTAATAAATTTAAATGATAGACGCTGCCATCGGAATTAAGAAGAAGATCCGTTTCAGAAATTTTGGGCATGTTACAATTTACTTATGATGCCGTCAAAATCCAATTGCTCCCACATTGTTTCTATGTTAACTTGAGCCATTACATCATCCATAATTTTCTTTTGCTTTTGTCCGATAGCCAACGCATCAGAATAGCGGATGTTATCATGAAATGTAACCATCGAGTACAATGGAATCCATTGCTTGGGGAATCGTTGATTTAGTTTAGATTCAATTTTTTTTCTTAACAGAAAACTGGCATCAGCTACGAGGTCGCGCATTTCAATAAAATTATCCAGAGCAAGTTGAGCAATGGCATCGGTGTCAGGCTTTCTTAATTTTTGAAACTCACTAAAAAGACTTGACCAATCCGAAATTTTATCCAACAATTGATTTAGAACGTGGCAATCTTCAAAGCCCGCATTCATTCCTTGACCATAAAATGGAACGATGGCGTGAGCTGCATCACCAATTAACAATGTCTTATTTTTTGTCCATGGAAAACATCGTACTGTAACCAATGATGAGGCTGGACTGCTCATAAAAATATCCACTGCGTTTGGCATCAGTGCAAATGCATCAGGGAAAGTTACCTTTAAAAATTTCTTGACCTCACTTTCGGTATTTAATGAATTGAATGACAGTGTTCCTTCAAAAGGGAAAAATAGCGTGCATGTGAAACTTCCATCTGGATTTGGAAGAGCGATGAGCATGAAGCTCTCTCGTGGCCAAATATGTAATGCATTTTTTTCTAACTGGAAAGCCCCGGTTTCTGTTGCAGGAATGTGAAGCTCCTTGTAACCGTGAGCGATGTAGTCTTGTGAATAATCAAATCGATCGGTGATTTGCAAGGAGCCACGTATCGCAGAGAATGCGCCATCAGCTCCAATGATGGCATCAAATTCGCGATGTCGGATATTGGATGTTCGCTGTTGGAAAGATAGCTGGGTTTTATCAAAGTCGATGGCAGCGATGCGATTCTCAAAATTGAACTCAACACCAAGTGACTCCGCTTTATCCATCAACACCATGTTTAAATTACTTCGCGAAATGGAGTTGATGAATTGCCCTTCCGTTCCGTAAGGCTGAAAGGTAAGCTTGCTTTGACGGTCGTGCATCACTCTGCCATGCATGGGGATCGCTGCCTTTTTTATTTCATCAGTGAGGCCAACTTCATCCAATGCCCGAAGTCCCCGATTACTTAAGGCGAGATTAATAGACCGGCCTGCATCAACGGTTTGTTTGCGCATGTCGAGCCTGCGTTCAAAAACAGAAACCTGATGTCCGCGTTTAGCGAGATAAATGGAAAGCAGCGAACCCACAAGTCCGGCACCTGATATAGCAATGTTTTGTTTTTTATTGAAGGGCATTTTGAAAAATCTTTGCGAATGAAAACACTTCTTCAAATGTATTGTAGAGAGGAACCGGAGCCACACGGATCACGTCGGGCTCGCGCCAGTCAGCAATCACACCGGCCTTTGTAATTCTGTCAAAAACTTTCTTTCCATTCTTTTTCATCAACAGCGAAAGCTGGCAGCCTCTTTCGTTTTTATTTGTTGGGGTGATGATGGTAATGTATTCATTAAAATCTTCAATCGACTTCAAAAGAAATTCCAGATAGCCTGTAAGTAAAAAGCTTTTTTTACGAAGATTATTTATTCCAGCGTTATCAAAAATTTCAAGTGATGCCAACTGCGCGGCTCCACTGAGAACAGGAAAATTTGACAACTGCCAACCGTCAACTCCTTCCATTGCTTTAAATCCCTTCTTCATTTCAAAACGCTCTTTGTCGTTGTGGCCCCACCAACCAGCGAATCGGGGAATATCAAAACTTTTAGCATGCTTTTCGTGAACAAATGCACCGGCTAATCCACCAGGGCCTGAGTTTAGATACTTGTAACCACACCAAACGGCAAAATCAACATGGTGTTTATGAAGGTGTAATGGAACATTACCAATAGCGTGCGCTAAGTCAAACCCAACTTTAGTCCCGGCTTCATGGCTGGCTCTCGTAATCTTTGCTAAATCAAAAAACTGACCGCTATAGTATTGAACAGCTCCGAAGATCACGAGCGCCAATTCATTTTTATTTTCTTCGATGGCGTAAAGGATGTCTTCTGTTCGCAATGGGTATTCGCCTTCGCGAGGAGATAATTCAATGATGGTTTTATCCGGATCAAGCCCATGAACTTTTACGTGTGATTCAAGCGCATATTGATCGGAAGGAAATGCTCCGGTCTCTGTTAGAATTTTGAAACGAGTTTTTGTTGGCCGATAAAAGGAGACCATCATCAAATGCAAATTCACTGTTAGTTGGTTCATCGCTACAACCTCAGAAGGTTTGGCTCCAACAAGTTTTGCTAACGACTTCTTACTGAATTTGTGATAATGAAGCCAAGGACGTTGGGAATGAAAATGTCCCTCTACTCCAAGTTTAGCCCAATCATCTAATTCTTCATTAACGATTTCTTTTGTTGACTTAGGAAGCAAACCCAATGAGTTACCCGTAAAATAAATCGCTGTTTTACCGTTGACTTTTGGTAGATGAAATTTGGGTCGAAACAAGCGAAGCGAATCTTGTTGATCTAATTTTTTTGCAAACCGAAGGGACTCTTCAAACTTCATGATTGGATAAATTGAGCATAGGCATCAAAGGTATTAAAATAATGAGAGCTGTTCCTGTAACGCACCTTCATGCTGGAGCAACCAAATTTTTTTATCCAGTCCACCACCATAGCCCACCAGGTCGCCACTTTTTCCAATGACACGATGGCAAGGAACAACAATAGCAATCGGGTTTTGACCATTGGCCAGACCAACAGCGCGGATCGATTTGATATTGCCAACTCGAATAGCCAATTCCTCATAAGAAATAGTTTTTCCGTAAGGAATATTCAATAATTCGTTCCAGACTTTTATCTGAAACTCTGTTCCTTTTGACTTTATTTCAAATGAAAAGAATTTACGACCCTGAAAAAAATACTCCTCCAATTCAGTAATACATTGATCAATTACTGGAGTCCGGGTTTCATCTTGTCTGGAACCTTTTAAGAAACCGAGGGTGATTATTTTTTCGTTTTCAGATTCAATGATGAGTTCGCCGACAGGCGAATAGTAATAGGAACGACCTTGCATTGATGTTTAAACGAATCTTGGATCCGTCTCCATCACCTTGCCGCACTTTTTGCATGTGCGCAGTTCTTGTGAGCCGTAAAATTCGCGGAAGCGCGGGAGAAAATCTTTTTCAATGTTGTCGAGATGAAAGCGGTATTCGTGAAGCTTAGTGTTACAGTTATCGCAGAACCAAATCAGACCATCCTGGTAGGTGTTTGCCGATCGCTTGCATTCAATTACCAAACCAACAGATTCTGCTGGTCGCTCGGGGCGATGAGGCGTATTAGCAGGGAGCAAAAACATTTCGCCTTCTTTAATCGGAATGTCAACAGCCTTCCCGTCTTCCTGTATGCGAACATTGATGTTGCCTTGTAGTTGATAAAACAATTCTTCTGTTTGATTGAAATGATAATCTTTGCGCGCATTCGGTCCCCCTACTACCATCACAATATAGTCGCCTGCATCGGCATAAAGATTTTTATTGCCTACGGGAGGTTTCAACAAATCACGGTTGTCGGTAATCCATTGTCTTAAATTGAAGGGTCTTCTTATGGCCATAGCTATATTTTTATACTAGTAAAGTTACGAACTATTGTAGTTTGCTTTTTGAAGTCAATATTGTTTTAATATTTTGAATTTCTTGTAACATCGTGTTGTACAACTCTTTTTTTCTTGCATTGTTGGTAAGGTGAAACATGGCTTCACTCATCAGTTGTTTTCGAATAGCTGGCGTTGGATAATTTGGCGATTTTAATTTATTAATATTTACCAAGGTGGAATCCAACTCGCTCCGAACATAATAAATGTCTTGAAATCCCATCTCTATAAAGTCTTTTGTTGGACTAAAATAAAGAGAGAGACTAGCATCGGCTACAAGATCCAAAATTTCTCCATAGCCTTCCATTTCTGCGTAATAGTTAAGGAGTTGCTTTTTGAAAGATAGGTCCTTTATAATGGCAAGCTTACCGCTTGATTTTAGATCGTCAAATGCTGAAACGCTTGGTCGGAACCGGAACCGTATTTTTGAGATTGCTTCCCTTAAAAGGAAGATCACTTTCTTACGCTCCGGATGTTCGTGTTGAAGGAGTTGGAGTAGTTGGTTGGAGTATTTTATCCTTTGACTATTTTCGGCCACCAGCTTTTCAAGCAGAAGCTGATCCTGATTAACGTCTTCCAGAAATTTGTAATAATAGGATCCTTCCTGCTGCCGATCTTTATATTCCTCGTTCCAGTTGTTGATCTGCAGTGCAATTAAAATCCCGATCACAACTAAAATAATCTCTCCTGCAGCATAAAGAATATAACTTCTGATTTTGCCAGTGCTTACTAAAGACTGCCTGATTTTTCGAAGAAATGCAATCATACCATTGATTCATAAATGATCGCTGCTCCCTGCCCTACACCAATGCACATTGTTGCCAATCCATATTTCACTTTTCTTTTTCTCATCTCGTGAATTAGCGTAGCACTAATGCGCACGCCACTGCAACCGAGCGGGTGGCCTATCGCAATTGCGCCTCCATTAACATTTACGATGGTAGGATCTAGGCCAAGATCACGAACACAGGCTAATGATTGCGAGGCAAAGGCTTCGTTCAATTCTACCAATCCAATGTCGCTGATATTTAAACCGGCACGTTGCAATGCTTTTTGAGTAGCGGGCACCGGCCCAACACCCATATAGGCTGGATCAACTCCTGCAATGGCAACAGAAGCCACTTTAGCCAAAGGCTTTAAATTATTCTTCTTTAGGAATTCTTCACTTACAATTAGTGAAGCTGCAGCACCATCGTTGATGCCTGAAGAATTTCCAGCCGTTACGCTTCCTCCTTCTTTGAAAGCAGGTTTCAATGCTGCGAGTTTTTCTAATGAAGTTTCTCGCGGATATTCGTCTTTATCAAATACAAAATTTTCTTTGCCTTTTGAAACTGAGACTGAGATCAATTCTTCTTTGAATTTATTTGCC
>Ga0207112_1154_pt1 | contig 16308 bp, 22 predicted proteins | sample Alteio_BWMinHeat_72_FD_153549 | JGI IMG/M metagenome (GOLD analysis project Ga0207112, IMG submission 153549) | Enriched cells from forest soil in Barre Woods Harvard Forest LTER site, Petersham, Massachusetts, United States -... | ecosystem: Environmental > Terrestrial > Soil > Temperate forest >...
ACCCGATAATAGTGTCTGGCAGTTGATGTAAGTACAGATGCGCCGCCCCCTCCCCCACCTTCGCACAGAGCGTGCTTGCGAAGAAATCTGTTCGGTTCTTCACACTTAAAATGGTCCAGCCGACGCGTAGAACCCTCACCCTGCGATGTGGAAGTCTAGTGGCACGTCCGAAATTGGCCCTTGTATTTGGTGTTCTCGCGACCGCCATCGCTGTCTTGGCTGCTCTCTCTTGGTTTCAGAGGATTCAGATCGACGAAGTCCGCTCTGCTCAAGTAATTCTCAATCAAATTGCAGCTCTTACGCGAGAGATCAACAATCTTACGTGGACAGCCTTGCAGGGGCAAAACCTGACTCCCGAAGCGGACACCGAGATGCGGGCGGCAAGACAGGCACTACCTAAGGCCGTGCTGGCGGCACGCCTTCATACTTATCACACCTATGCCCTAGAGAAAGTCTGGCCCGAGTTAGACAAGTACATCATTTCGGCCGACCGGCAATGGATCCTGATGCAAATCGGGAACTTTGACGAGGCGAAGCAGGTTGATTTTCAGGAGGTCAGCCCCCAGTTCGACTTAATGCAGCACCAAGTGCAGATTGCCATTGAAGCCGAGGGCAACTGGGCCCAAGGTGTTGGACTGAAAGCTAGGAACGAATTGCTGGCGGCCGCAACATTGGCAGCGATCGCCATCCTGATACTTTTTCTCCGGCTCCAGAGACAAGAGCATATCGGCCAGTTGGAAAAAACCGAACGCAACGCCCTCCGCGAGAGCGAAGAGCGCTTTCGCGCTCTCACCGAACAGTCAACCGACATCATTCTCATCGCCGATCCCTCTGGTCAAATCAAGTACGCCAGTCCTTCCGTTCATACAGTTCTCGAGGTTCTTGGAGATAGTCTCGTAGGAACGAACATGGTCGACCTATTGCATCCGGACGATTTCGCGAAGACCATAAGCACTGGGACGCGATCGGTAGCGTATGGACAGAATCCGATCGTTGAATTCCGGCTGCGACATGCAGACGGAAGGTGGCTCCACTTCGAGTCTGTTGTTCGAAACTTGATTCAGCACAAGAACATCGGCGGCATTGTCTACAATGCCCGAGATATAACAGAACGAAAACATGCTCAGGAACAATTGCTTTTTAACGCCACCCATGATGCTCTCACTGGCCTTCCAAACCGGGCGTTGTTTTTGGGACGTTTGCAGAGCGTCGTGGACCGAATGAAAAGGCACTCACAAGAGGCCGCTGCCGTCCTTTTCATTGATATCGACGACTTCAAAGTCGTCAACGACTGCTATGGCCACGCAACCGGCGACCTTCTAATCAAAGAAGTGAGCAACAGGCTACGGGCATCCATGCGCAGCGACGGCACAATAGCCAGGATGGGTGGGGATGAGTTTACGATGCTAGTGGAGGACGTCACTGACCCGAGCGATGCCATCCGTGTAGCCGAGAGAATCCAGTCTTCATTTACGCGGCCGTTTTTACTGGAGGGACTTGAGATCTTCAAAAGCACATCAATTGGCATCGCGCTGACATCACCACAGACATCTGCCGAGACGGTGCTTCAGAATGCCGATATCGCCATGTATCGTGCGAAAGACCAAGGCAAAGCTTGCAGTGAGCTCTTTGACCGCACGATGCACGAGCAAGTTATGAGTCGACTTCTTCTAGAAGCCAAACTTAGATTTGCTCTCGAGAATGAAGAACTGACCCTTCACTACCAACCAATCGTCTCGGTAGAGACGGGGACAGTACAGGGCTTCGAGGCGCTTTTGCGGTGGCAGCCCTCGGGACTGAATTCGATTCCACCAAGTACTTTTGTCCCGGTAGCAGAACAGTGCGGCCTGATTGTTCCTATCAGTGTCTGGGTTTTAAAGAAGGCGTGCGTAGAGGCGGCGAGCTGGCGCCAGCACAATCCTGCTGACCCGTTATATGTCAGCATCAACATCAGTTCAAAACATTTCTCGCACGCTGGGTTTATTGGGCACGTTAAAGATGCACTTGAAGAGAGCGTGGTTGATCCCCAGTGCATAACCATAGAGCTGACCGAGAGTTTGGCCATGAACGACGTTGCCGCGACCGGCCAAACAATGTCGCAGCTACGGACTTTAGGCGTGAACCTGAGTATTGACGATTTTGGCACCGGATATTCCTCTCTGAGCTATCTCCGTCGTTTTCCCGTCGACACCTTGAAAATCGATCAGTCGTTCGTTAAGGCGATGGATGCGGAAAACTATGCCATCGTTAAGACAATCGTCGGGCTGGCGCATAACCTAGATCTTAAAGTAGTCGCTGAAGGGGTGGAAACAACTGAACAACATCAACTGTTGGCGTTGGCCGGTTGTGGGTCAGCCCAGGGATACTTGTTCGCGGAACCCATGCCGGCGAACAGGGTTGGCGTTTTCATTGAGTCCAACCGTCGAACCTCCAGACAAACCAGAAAGAAAGTCTTAGCGCGCTCGACAGTAGGACTTTGATCCTCCGGAGTTGTGAGCGAGGCACTCTTTGTCGGCTCTCGAGATCCCCAGTCGCAGCGGAACTGAGATTTCTCGACGGCCAGATCCGCGCACAGGAAACTAACGCGGTCGTTGCCGAAGCTGAGCTGGTTACGAGCCACCATGGCTTGAACGATATCCACGCCGACGTAGTTCACGTCGCAGCGAGACGTAATTCTCTGGCCCACCTGAAAGTCGCCGCATCCGAGATCGGCAATGCTTTGGATGCCTCAGCTATTAGTAAATTCGATCACTTGGCGGACATAAGACTCAGCTCCAATCCCAATGGAGCTCGCACTCGAATCGTAACTCGCTCCGTCAGTCGGGGACCAGAGCGAGCTTTCGTAGATTCGAGAAAAGGCGTTTGCAGCCGTGGATTTTCCATATGTGCGGTGAAGTTTAGGGATGACCCACAGTTTGCGATAGGTATCGCGGAGGCGCCGGTAGAGCATCGCGTAACCTCAGTGAAAAAGAAGCCCCCCGGGGTTCGGCCTTTGCACCTAGCGCTAGAGTCTAGCACTGGATCTTGAGGGCTTAAATACAAGAGTAGGTGGGGCGGAGTAACGAGCGGGGTTGGGCAGGACAGACGCTGTGGAGAGTGAAGCTTGTCGAATCCAACGCGCTTGCTGGCACCACTAGATTTCAGGTTGTCAAATGGTGGGTTTAGGGGGTAGATTTGTTCGCGTAAGTCAGGGGGTATAGCGATGTACATACTTCCTTTGCGCTGGCGGAGGCTAATTCTTGCCACGGCGGTGTGTCTGACTTTCCCATCCTTTGTCACTGCATCCGATGAGCCAACCCTTAACAAAGAGCAGATCAAGCAGTTCCTTCTTACCGCCAAGGTGGTGAAGAGTGAGCAAGCCAAGAAAGGCATTACCCAGACTCTACGGCTTACGCTGAGTGATGGCACCGTGACTCACGACGCCTCCTTTCAAAAGATCGATGAACACAAACCCAGGATGGAGCTTGCCAGCGGCACTGAGCTGGGCTTTGTCGATTCTTACAAATACAACATCGCTGCTTATCAGTTGGCTGAAATGCTGGGCCTGGACGACATCGTGCCGGTCTATGTCGAGCGCAAATGGAAAGGCGATTCAGGCTCGCTCAGCTGGTGGTTGCCGGTGAAGATGGATGAAAAGGAGCGCGTCGCGCAGAAGATTGCGGTCCCTGATCCAGATGCCTGGAACAATCAGATGTACAAGGTTCGCGTGTTAGACCAGTTGGTCTACGACAGCGACCCCAACCTAACCAATGTTTTAATTACCAATGATTGGAAGATTTGGAGAATCGATTTTACCCGCGCATTTCGACTGCACAAAGACCTGAAAGACCCCACCGCTAACTTGGTGCACTGCGATCGGCAGTTGTTCGAAAAGCTCAAGGCCCTGGATGGAAGCGAGCTGACAGAAAGAACCAAGCATTACCTCACCAAGGATGAAGTTAAAGCCGTCATGGCGCGACGGGACAAGATCGTGGAGCAGTTCCAGAAACTGATCGCGGAAAAGGGCGAGAACGAAGTGTTGTACTAAACCTTAAGAGCGAGGTGCTCATGGTGAAAAAGGTTCTCATTCTATTGTTCACGTTTGCGTTTGCATTCCCGCTGTCAACGCTGATGATCGCGCAGGATGCACCGGTGAAGGCGGCAAAAGAGGCCCGCTGGGAAGGGACTGTGATCAGGAGTAGTCCGGACAAGTCCACGCTGACCGTTCGCGATAGGCATAGTGTCGAGATGATCGTTCAGTACGATAGCTCGACGCGATGGGTCAGTCAGGAGCACGGCAGCAAGAAGGTCAACGATATTGATGCCAGCCAGATAAAGGACCATGATCGGGTGATATGCAAAGGTACTCGGGAGAAAGATGGTTCGTTCCACGCCACTCTAATCTCCAAGCGGCTTTCTCACTAGACGAAGCTCGCCTAGTCAAACGCGCTTTAAGAGGCGGAATCCGGCCGGCAGCGGGTGAGGTTCGTTCTGACCGGGCCTTCTCAGGTAGGAATGCGTAACGTGATAGTCGCCGTATGGTTCACAGAAAAACTCCTCGCAACACCACGTGCGGCAATTCAGGAGTTAGTACAAGCGTGGAAACAGATGCGGAAGTGGCGATGATTTATTGAGACACCGGACCAAAGCGGAATAGAAAGATTTCTAATCGAGGTTCTCAAATCTAGGCGCTATCACGCGAAGACTTTGCACAGCCCTCTCGCTATCTGGCGTTCATTGTCAGCGTCGCGCTCTTCGCTGCATTCCAGGCCGCGCAGACCGCTCATGGCATCATCGATCGCCTGCGTTTCGACGGTGTGAAGGCCGGGGATTCCGCGCAGTTTTTCGAGCTGTGCCGCAATTTCGATCCGTGCATCTCCGATTCGCCCTGCGATCTTGGCATCCTCCCGTTCCATCATCGCCATTCGGTAAAGATCTACCCAAAGCTCTCTATCAAGATCAGGCATACGGCTTCTTGTGAGGCTTCCCTCTTTCCGGACGACCATCAGCCACGAACAGCGCGAAGAGTTCGGGCTGCTGGTTCAGGATTCGAATCGCCGGATCGAAACGGCCGAGTTCCTGCCCCACAGTGGCATCCGCTTCCCCCAGAACCCCTGGAGCAAGCGCCCAGGAGCAGGCGACCTTGGTTGGCTTGACGAGCTTACGTGCTAGGAATCCGCCCCTGCCTGCCCAAGCTCAGACGCCAATGCGTTCGGCGAACTTTTCCTGCGTCATGTCAAAGACACGAATCTCGCGGATGTGGCGTCTCAGGAAGGTTGTTGTGCAAAATCGCCATTCACAAGTAACCCGGTTCTGGATATAAACGCCTGACCATCGCAGCCAACCTCTCAGCGCTCGTTTGCCGGTTTTCCACCGTAGCCCATTCGAGCCATATACGCGCCACCACCCTACCGTTAGGCTAATTGTGAGCAGACTTCGGGGGAGGGCTGTTCAACGAACGCCCCATGACTTAACCGAGTCTGGGACGTTTTCGTTTGTGGGCCGCTGCGGTTGGCCAGGAGTAATTCCTGACTGTCGGATGAACCCCTGCAACGTTCGTTGAACTGTCTTGCATTTGTTTCAATAGCACTCGACTTCTCGACTTTGGGTCAGCAGGTCACGCACACGCTTTTGCTCCGCTAGGACCTCCGCAGAATAGAGCCCGTGTTTCCAACGCGCCCGCCGCGGCAGGGAAAGCGGTTGTGCATTTGGACTTCCCCTCCGTCTTCTACGCGTGCTTTGTTTCTAATCCTCTGGGCGAACTCGGTAAATGAAGGTGCCCCAGTTGGTAAGAAAAGCGGCGCTGTCTATATTTCCCGGGATATATTCGGCGGCGAGCCAGATGGAGTCTCCGTCAGCCACGGCAGCGGAGTAATCACCCCAGCGCGCACTTCCGTTACCGCCGAACTGCGGGTAACCTGACAAATCGTCCTGCGGTGCTCCTCCCGCCGCGACGATGTGGACGTCACCCGCCTGGACCGGATTCACTCGAGCAAAAGCGGCACTCGGAAAGTAGCGGGGTCCGGACAGGCTGAAGGCGATCGTCGCTTTACCGTCCGCTGTTACGCCGATCGCCGGGTACATAACCGAGCTTCCTTTCACCGAGACGTAGTTTTGCCCTTGGATCTTGGCGGTAAGGACTCCCTCCCTTAACTTGGGTTGGACCACGAAGTAGGCGATCCCCGCGTTGGCATTGTTCCCGTCTGCGACGATCGTCGTCAAACCTGACCACAGCTGGCCGTTCGCGAAGACCACCTGCTCCATGCGATCGTCCCCTGTGGAGAGTATCTCTTCGGGTTGGGGTGGATCTTGGGAGGCGCCCAGGGGATTCGCGCCCGCTTTCTGAGTTGCATCGGGAGGCACCCCGTACACTTCGCTCTGAATCACAACGTGGACCAGCGAAAGGCTGGGAGCGGCTCGCGTGAGAGAATTGGTGTTCGTCATAGCCCACACTGCGATGCGATTGTCCAGCGTGCCCGTAAAATCTAGCGAACTAAGGAAATATTCAACGCCAGCCCCCTTTTCCCCGGAATCCTCGTCCGAATCATTAAAGTTGGGAGAGGTTGCGGGTTGGACGGATGCGGCCGTGCCTTCGGCGAGTGAGTTTCCGATGAGATTGAAATGTACGACTGTCGGCAGAATACCCTGCTCTAGGAGAGTCTTAGACATCGCGTAAATTTGGGCGCCATTGAAAACATTAACACTTCCAAAAATGTTGAACTCGTTGGTGCTGATGTAAATGCCGTTCTTATCAGCCCCGAGGAGCGGCTGATCACCGAAACACGGGCAGCCAGGGTGGCTAGGCGTGCCGAGCATCCCGTCGTCCGTGGTATCGACGGAGTAAATGAAGTAGGAACCCCTAGGGTCGCTGGTTTGACTTACCGCAAGGAAGAAATTGCTCCGCCCCGTGTTGAAGTCTACGACGTTCGTGATCGAGACGAACCAACGTTTGGTTGGAATGTCGAAATAACATTTCGGGTCGCTGAAAAAGGTCGTAAAAAAATCGGAGGGAATGAACGTGTTGAGAGCGGTCGGTCCCATGAGCAGCTTTCCCGATTTGTTGTAAACAGACAATGCCAAATTGACCGCCTCAACAACATAACCATTGCCCACGCAAAGCCCCTGGTCGGGCGGCGTGATAACAAACCCGCTATTGACATTCGCGGAATCTACTGTGGTGATACCCGGAAAATTAGCGGAGGCACCGCCGCCAACTACGTTGTTAGCTGGAACCTTCGGCGCGTGCAGTAGCGACAGCGTGGCGGCGAACCCTGTCGGCCGTTTTGGAAGTGGGGCAATTCGGAACTGAGTGGCCGAGTTAACCGTGGCAGGAGAGGCGTTCGAAAGTGACGCCGTACCGACATATTTTAATTGATTAAGGGAAACACTGTTGGCTGCACTCTGAGCCGCGGCATTGGGAAGTATTCCTAGCAGCAAAAGCAACAGGCCTGTGGCGGTGCTTGTCGTAAATTTTGTTAGCATGCTCTCCCCTTCTGGAAAAGAATTTTGGTTGTATCGTAGTTTAAGGGTGCCGGGGCCGTGAACAGTCAAATGCAAGAACCGAGGCCGGTTCAGTCGGACTGCCTCGAAACCTAGAAGAAGCGGGGGGTTCGGCTGAGCGGGCACCACGATAGCCCTTGAAGCAGGGGGTTGTCAAAAGTGATGGTGTTAGGACAAACAAAGGGATGGTGACTCAGCAACAGTGGAGCGATTGGACGATTGCGTACGTGCTCACTACGTGCGAGAAACAATCTGCGCTGTAAACCAATCGTAAAATGGAACAAGATTCAGTCACAAGGGAGCGACGATGGATGCTGCAGTTTTGCATACTCTAGGGAGACCGCCACGGTATGAGCAATTCCCTGAGCCAATCGCTGGTGACGACGAGGTCATCGTACATGTTCACGCCGCGTCGCTAAAACCTATCGACAAACAAATGGCCAGCGGCTCACGCTATGCCAGTCCCCGCGAGCTTCCTCGTGTCTGCGGCACAGACGGCGTGGGGCATCTCAGCGACGGGCAACGCGTGTTCTTCGGTGGAGCGCGAGCCCCTTACGGTGCAATGGCACAACGCGCCGTGGTGCCCCGAGCCTTCTCGTTTCTGGTCCCCGAAGGTGTCGACGATGAGACCGCCGCCGCCCTGCCCAACCCCGGGGTCTCCGCTTGGCTGTCGCTTGCGTTCCGCGGAAAGCTGACGCCGGGCGAAAACGTCCTTATTCTCGGTGCGACCGGAGTCACTGGCAAGCTGGTTGTGAGGATAGCGAAGCTTCTCGGCGCGGGTCGCGTTGTTGCTATATATAGAGGAGGCGAAAGGCGCGGGCGACAACGCTTGCAGAGGATCAGGTTCGGTCGGTCTGCAACGTGCCGTCCGCGGTTCGCTTGCTTCAACTTGGCTTCCGGCGCAGCACCTTACTTGTGCTTTTGGACGCTGTCGAATCCTTTTTCGAATTGGGTGACAAGTGGAGTCTCGCCGGACTCCAGACCGTCGCGACCCATGACACGCCAGAGATAATTGCCATTCGGTCCTCGGTGCCCGTCGTACACGGCCATCACATCTTCGGAAGGTCGGCTTGTCACCAGGATAATGATGTCGGCTTGGGAGGGCTGGTACACGAGCGTCAGTTTGCCCCAAGTCTGAATGGCGTTCTGTACTGAGCTGATCGCGTTCCGATCTTCGGGAAGGAGATTTGTATCGAACTGATCTCCATCGTAGGAAGCAACGTAGACATAACGTGCATTGGCCAGAGTGCCCGGAAACGCCGGTACGGTTGCGCTACTGGGTTTCGGCGCGGCGAGGGCTGAAATCGCAGTCATCATAATTAAGATGATCGCAATGAGAGAAAATCGTTTCATATCAATGCCTCTTGGTGTTAGATGCCTTCGGAGAGGCCGGAGATGCTGGTGCTCTCCAATCAATGCGTTACGTGACTTGCGGCACTCAGTCGCTGGCAGCAAATCGCCCTTCGGAGTAAATCGAAGGAAATGAGCCTGGCGTTACGCGTCAATTTCTGCCGGTCGGATGGGAATCGGCAAGCCTTCTAGGCGGATCGCATCTAGAGGCTGCATTCAGCGAAATGCTTGCTCGAGCAACGTGAAACTTTCCCCGATGTGATCATCTCCGACTGCTCGCAAGCTAGGCTTGGACCGCGCCGCGCGGATTGCGCTTCGGCACTTCCGTACGATTGGTTTTGAGAAGAAGTTCGCTGATTTTATGGCGGACGCTCCCCTCTGCCGACATTCTGACGGCCTCCTCGGAATCAATCCAACCGAGGATAATTTCTAGGCGTGCTCACCGAACGCGCAGTTCTAAATAGCACTGTTGAAGAAGGTTGCCGCTAACGGTACGATGAGCCGAGAGTACAAGAATGGAGGACCAGCTATGGCCCATCCGGTAAAGCTGAGGGTAATCGCCGGCGTCCCGAAGGATTGCAATTTCTGGCTGGAGCATGATTCCTGGAACGGAGTTTGCGAGGAGCTGGGCGTCACGGTTCGAGGCAGCAGTTTTGAGGATGCAAAGAGGAAAATGGAAGCAGGACTGCAAGCGCACATCGAGAGCGTCCTATGTAAGCAGTCCGGGGCAAGTCGAAAGAAGGTTGCCTGAAGATTGGGTTGCTGGCAAGGAGGTCTTCTCAGTCTGATCGTCAAAAATGTAGGCGTGCTGCCAAGCAGGCGTTAGAAATCGCCTTTCCTCAGCGGAGTCGGGACGCTTTCTCTGGTGAACCGCAATTCTCACCTTTCAAGAATCATTTCCTACGCCTCCCCTACTGCCCTCCGCCGACGTGGTTACTTTTCAATGTCGAAGTAAATCTTGGTTGTGGCGCGGTATTGGGCTATCTTCTTGCCGTCTAGTTCCATCTCTAATTCCGCCACTCGCGCCCATCTCAAGCCGCGAACCGTCTTTGCGGCCTTTGCCACCGCGTTTTCTGCAGCCTTCGCAAAGCTCTCTTTGGAAGTTCCGACTACCTCAATGATCTTTTGGGCCATTTCGTTTCTCCTTTGAATCGGATCGGCTGGGAATTGCTATGGTCAACGCCTACGTGGCGTACCATTGGACATGGGCAGAATACATCTAGAACGCCCCGACACAAACCCTTTCGATCGGTCGGTAACTGCCGGTGTCCTCCTTCGACAAGAGCCAGACGACGAAGAGGAAGACGAAGGCGACGGCAAAGACGATGACGATGATGAGGACCAAGGGAACGAGGACGATGAGGGCTGCTCGGAAGTGAGGGTGCCTCGATCCAGCGAACAATTGGCATTCAGTTCGGCGAAGAGCGTAGTACACATGAGGTAAAGTTGGGCCTGTGCGGTTGGGTACCATAGATACCCAGTCGGCAGTGCGAGAACGACTCCACCGATGTGCGTCGTTGAGGTGAACGATCACATAAGCCACAGGCGCTGCTATCTTACATCCCCGCCATCTCTAGCTTCCCCCACGCGTTTCCCGTTGGGCCTTCAAAGTTACGTGAGGGCTGGGGTTGGGTATCTCGAGACGCTGACCACAATGCCCACACCGTCAGTTCCCATACTTCTATGTTCGACAGGTTGCCATTGGATTCGAGCAGCGAGCGTACAAGAACCTGTTCTTGCTCCGCTGCCTGTTCATTGTGCGGATAGTAATTCTGTGTCGCATACATGATGTACGGCATCCCGGCCATATACGTCATGTGCCAGTAATCCACCGATGAACCAGCATTTCGGCTCTTCTGATTGGAGGCAAGCCAATTCATCAAGAATTGCAATTGTTGAATCGTGGCAGATTCTCGCGGCGTTCCGCGTACATGAGGCAATGCACGGACGTAAAACTCGCCTACGTAGAAAACAATCGCAGGAGCATCTTGCTCGAAACTAGGGTAAGCAAAGTTTTGTACTCCCTGTGTAGAGAGGTAGTCGAACGACTTTAATCCCCTATCCAGATACTTTTGTTGGCCCGTATGCTCGTACATGACGATTGAGAACGCGCCGAAGTTGGCCGTGGAGCTCCACCAAGAATCTTTGAAGTTTCCCCAGATACCGTCAGATACGCCGCCGTCGGGGTTTGTGTAATTGTTCTCCACCAGATTGAAAAACGTTTCGGCAGAAGCTATATACCGCGCTCTATCCTGCGGACTTGCTATCGCAGCCACGCGCACCACTGCCTGCGCGACGGTGGAACTGTCTGCCACGTACCAATCGCCCTCAGTTTGCCCCGGCTGCCGTGTAAATGAGTAGTTTGGGAAATATGCTCCGGTTGGCTTCATCTGTTGCTGATAGCGGATGATCTTTTCAACCCATGCCTTACTCGTATTCAAATACTTGGCATTGGGGGTCCTAGTGTAGGCGGTCGTTAGTGCGCTGATAGCATACGCGTCTTCAAAGAAAGGGGCGTGATGTGTCTTGGTGCTCAGATCGGACACATCAACATAAGGTGACGAAGGCTTAGCCAATTCCACCATCGCTTTGTCGGCCAGTGATATGAAGGCAGTATCGTCGGCAGACTCCACTCGGGACTGCATACTGCTTCCTACTTCCCCTCCTCCGCATTTCGTCATGGATAGTTCCGCGACGATTAAACCCAAAACCGCCAAGCACTTCGTGTTAAATCCCATTTTCATCAGCGGCGGGGGACTTTTGCCCGCAACAGGTGCAGGGCCAAAACTCTTCCGGCTTCGATCTTTCTGACTCCCGGTGTATGGACGGGCAGTTTCAATGCCAGATCCAGGGCGGGTAAGTACTTGCCTTGCTACACACTCTTGTCTAAGCAACAGTGGTCCGATGGCGACTGTGCAAAAGATTTCATCATCTGGAAAACTGCAATGAAAAAATAGGGTTGCCTGGCTCAACTCACCTCGCAGCGAGAGGTGATCCTTTGGCCCACCTGAAAGTCACCGCATCCGAGGTCGGCAATGCGGTTGGATGCCTCGGCTCTTAAGAAATTCGACGACCTGGCGGACATAAGATTCAGCTCCAAGCCCGATGGAGCTCGCGCTGGAATCGTAACTCGCTCCGTCAGTCGGGGACCAGAGCGAGCTTTCGTAGATTCGAGAAAAGGCGTTTGCAGCCGTGAGTTTTCCATATGTGCTGTGAAGTTTAGGGATGACCCACAGTTTGCGATAGGTATCGCGGAGGCGCCGGTAGAGCATCGCGTAACCTCAGTGAAAAAGAAGCCCCCCAGGGTTCGGCCTTTGCACCTGGCGCTAGAGTCTAGCACTGGATCTTGAGGGCTTAAATACAAGAGTAGGTAGGGCGGTGTAATGAGCGGGGTTGGCCAAGCATCAAATCGCGCGAGCAAGAACCCTGACATTGCCCAAGATCGCGTTGAGGCCGGCGGCTGTCGCGAGAAATGTGAGCAATGCCAAAGGGCCAAAAGCCTTTTTCTATGGAGTTACTGTCAGAGCGGTGTTTTGGGTTCCTCCGGTTAGCGTTGCAGAAATATTCGCAGTGCTGGTTGACGATACGGAGTGACTGGTCACGGTAAAGTTGGCCGAGGTTGCGCCCGCCGCGACCACTACGCTTGCCCGCAACGGTTGCCGCGGCAGTGTTGCTGCTCGCCAACCTCACGTGAAGGCTCTAGTACACATCGAGGTCGTGCCCGATTACGAACTGTCCTGAATATCGGGAGCCGATCTCTTCCTGGAGTATTTCTTCTGTAGACCGGGACGCGCCGCCAGCGGCAATAGAGGACAAGAATTTGGGAGGGGAGATCCCAGGACGGAAAGCTATGGTGTGATAGGCAACGAGCAATTTAGGCTTCGCTTTGGTGGCAAGTGCCGCTAGCTGTTCCGTGGTCGTGTGGTACTTCGAAACAAAGGAGTGGAGGCGTTCGGGCATCTTTGAATACAAGTCAAGTGTTTGCGCGTCGTGGATCAGCACATCACAGCCGTTGCAAGCCTTGATAGTCTCCTCGGTAGGGCTGGTATCGCCGGAAATTACAATGCTGCGGTCTGGTGTTTCGAACCTGAATCCGTAACTCTCCATCGCGTGCTTAGTCGCGAATGCGGTGACGGTTACGTTTGCATCTTTATAGATTACGCCTGGCTTGATTTCGTGGGGGTTGACCTTCCAGCCATCGGCGATAGCACGCTGGTTTCCCTCGGGGTTGGTGCGTGTCTCGATATCGACGCGATAGGCCTGCAGAATGTGCTCGGTCATTGAGCTCAGACCGGTCGGACCATAGACCTCGAGGGGAGTGGTCCGACCTGAGGTCCATCCCGTGAAAATCAGATCGGAGTAACCAGCCGTGTGGTCGGAATGGAGATGCGTCACAAAGGCTACTTTCAGGTTGCCGGGCTCTAGTTGCGTGATGCCCCTGGCAAGAACAGCGGCCTCTGCTCTACGGATAACACCGGGGCCGAAATCGACAAGATAAGCGCTATCGCCAACCACAATTGCGGTCGCAGGACCTGAATGGTCAGGATCGGGAACAGGCGTTCCAGTCCCGAGCAGCACCACTCTCGTTCGGACTGTATGTTGGCCCGGAGGTTGGTTGATTGATTGTCGGGCCGCGGTGGTTACCGCAATCAGCGTCGTAAGAACAAACATGATCCTAGCCCAGAAGAATTTCATGAAGCCCCCAACGAAACTTGGATCTAAAAGGAGGCCACACTATAACTCGTGATCATGCCGCGTGTGCAACTGAGGACTGCTCGAGCCCAGACGCCACACCGGCCATTGGAAATCCTTTCAACCTCCAGGCAATCTGTCGTTTCCCAGCACATACTCGTTCGCGCACTCGAAGGCCTGGTCTAAGATCTTCACTCTTTAATCCATTGGCGAGACCATTGGTATGGCACGAAATCAATCAGCTGAAGACCTGGTGATGAGTCGAGCGAGTGCTCGCTTCACAAATTTCCCGCCTTGCTTCTTGTAGGCATCGGATCCCGCGAGCAAGAACGCCTCGCAAATTTGGGCAACGCTGTGGCCCTCGCGGTTCGCTATTCCTTCGACCTCTTTCTTCAGGTCAGATCGGACCCGGTGACGTGCCCCCGTTCGATGTTCCAGTTTCCATGTAAGTTCTCAGCAACATGACCCGCCCCGTTTTTCTGTACCAATCGAAACTAGAGTTTTTAAGCGTCAACAGTCCAATTGCCCTGATTTCATGCGGGTTTCGCCCCATCGATGTACTAGTTTTTTCTGTCACACGCTTGTGCAGCTCCGCGAATGCCGCCGGCGTTCGATCCGCCAGTGAGCTGTGCGGCCGCTCGTGATTGTAATGCGCACGAAACTTGGCCAGCTTCTGCCGCGCGTCCGCCAAGGAAACAAACCACTCCACGTTCAAACACTCGTCTCGCAGCCGCCCATTGAAACTTTCGATGAATCCGTTTTCCACCGGGCGGCCCGGACGAATGAAACGTAACTGTACGTCATGGGCCATCACCCACGCTTCCAAGGCTCGACTGCAGAACTCGCTGCCGTTGTCCACGGTAATGCTGGCTGGCAATCCTCCCCTCTCCAACTTCGCTCTCTCCAACGCTTGCGCCACCCGCATCCCCGTCATAGCTCGGTCTGCTTCCAGACAAATGCACTCCCGCGTGTACTGGTCCACCACGGTCAGAATGCGGAACGATCGGCCATCGGCGAACTTGTCGCTCATAAAATCCATGCTCCAACATTGGTTCGCAGCGGTCGCGGCGGCTATGCTTCCACGCTGGCGGCGAGCCATCTTGCGTCGCTGCTTGGTGCGCACGATCAACTGCTCCTCCGTGTACAGCCGGTAGATGCGCTTCGCATTCACTTTCCAACCTTCCCGCCGCAATAGCACGGTCAATCGTCGGTAGCCATAACGCACGTGGCTGGCTGCCATCTCGCACAAGCGCCGTCGCAACACGGCGTCGAAAGGCCGCACTTTCTTCTTGTACATCCAGGTCGTCCAACCGATCTTCATCAGCCTGGCCGCTCGTCGCTGCCCGATCTGGTACGTTTGCTGGGCCCATTGCCCCAGCTTTCGTCGCAAGCCGGGCTTTAGAGCTTTTTTGATACGATCTCCTGCAGGATCTGGCGATCCAGGCTGAGATCCGCCACCAGTCTCTTCAAGCGTCCGTTCTCTTCCCGTAGTTGGCGCAGCTCTCGTAGTTCATTGATCCCCAACCCGGCATACTGTTTTTTCCACAAGTAGTAGGTGCCCTCGCTGATTCCTACCTTGCGACAGATGTCGGCTACCTTCTCCCCGGCTTCTCCCTGCCGCAAAACCGTCACGATCTGCTCTTCCGTGTGAGCTTTCTTCGGCATCGTCCGGAGAAGGAACTGACGGGGCGGGAATCGGAACCGTGGGAGCTTATCTACTTCAAGCTGTACAAGACCCAGATTCCGATTGTCGAGCAGGCGATTGAGACGGCAGGTTTGATGCTGGGCACGGACAAGTCCCGTGGTTACTGTTTGGAAATGATCTGTGCGGACTTTCTGGCAGGAGCAAACCTCGAAAATGATGATCCAACGGTACTCCTCCAGTCGATGTCACGATTTTTCAAGTTCCTTCCTGGCGAACAGAGGCAGGCTTTCCTGCACGAAGTGACTGAGAAGGCCTCGTGACCCGGATTCGATCCAAGCAGCCTCGCCTGCGGCTTGATCCCGGACCCTACGAACAACTTCGAAGACAAATACTGCGCCGAGACGGCTGGAAATGCCAGATCTGTGGTTCGAGACAAAACCTGCAGGTCCACCACAAGCAGCTGCGCAGCCAGCAAGGCTCAGATGACGATTCAAATTTGATTACCCTATGCGCCGGTTGCCATGAAGAGTTACACAGGTCGCGTCAAGAATCGGATCCTCTCGAGGGCTCGGACCTTTGCAGAGGTGTTCAACGCTCGGAACACCCCCTTGCCTTTCCACGCGGGCGCGAGGCCTCGCAGCCAAGCTAGCAGGTCCTGGCCAGCGCGGGCAAGGACAGCGCAAAAGAAGGTGCCCGCACCCTCTAACGAGTGCGCGTTCTTTGTATTGGCGAACACCAGTATCAATACCGCACCGTGCCGACAGACTTAACGGAGGGTCGGCGAAAGATTGGGCATTCTTCAACAAAAACCCGCACTGTTTGTGCGGGTTAGGCTTGCGAGCCCGAGAGGATCGGCTTACCACGTCTGGCTACGTCACCTACGAGGGGGCTTCGCTCGCGAAAACAGATATACCCGAAGAATGTTACGCCAATGTTAAGGTTATGACTCTTTTGCGCCTGGTCCTCGAACGAAAATCGCTCGGGTGATATTCATTCTTCGTATTGGCGAATACCGGGAACCACCGCTGATCCCACACGGAAAGCCTCTATGAACTCCGACACGTGGTTAACGAAAGGCTTGTCCAGTGATGTCCTGGGACTGACGTACGTTTCGCCATGCCAGCCACCTACTCATAGCGCTT
>Ga0207112_1155_pt1 | contig 16307 bp, 11 predicted proteins | sample Alteio_BWMinHeat_72_FD_153549 | JGI IMG/M metagenome (GOLD analysis project Ga0207112, IMG submission 153549) | Enriched cells from forest soil in Barre Woods Harvard Forest LTER site, Petersham, Massachusetts, United States -... | ecosystem: Environmental > Terrestrial > Soil > Temperate forest >...
AATTTTCAGAAACAGAGAGTCCCTTCATCTCATTCATTCTTCGTTGCGCATAATCTTGTGATTCCTCCTGTTCATTTTTTATCAGGACGTTAACCCATTGACCAACCCGCGAAGGATTCAGTTTTTCTAATAGCTTAAAGGAAAACACTGCTTTCGAAGCTTTGTTTTCCACGAGTTGTTTTTCTAGTGTGTTAGTAATCTGAGCAAACCCGATCTCTAACTTGTCCTGATGGAATTCAGAACTCTCCAGCTTGGACCGTATCTTATTTTTATAACCATTATAGATACTTCTGGCTAGTAAAACATAAACTACACCCAGCACAAGGATAAGCGGCGGTATCCAGAAAATTTTAAAGAAAGCCAACGAAGCAAATCCGAATATCAAGGCCCCGGCTATAAGTCTTCCTGATTCACTGATAATTCCTTCTATTTTTGACTGGATACCAAAACGAGATCGACTGTCAAGTGGGATAAATAATAATTTGTATACGGGGTTCTCCAATGATTCACGAAGCATTCCATTAAATAGACGTGTCAGCGCAATAAACAGGAAGAAAAAAACGAAAGCGGTTGGGCCTGATTCCAAAGAATAACCAAAAAAGGAACTCGTGATAAATGATCCCAAAGCAAAAATACTGGTGACTATTGGCAAGATTAGCAGCGACACCCGCATCCCATAGGTGCCTAAAATTTTGTCATTGACAAAAGTTTGCATGATCAGGCTCAGCAAATAGATAGTTCCGTTGAAGTAACCAAGAAAGTTTGTCAAATCCCGTTGAACCGGATATTGCTGATTAAGAAGAGTCTGAAAAGAGTATTGATTGAAAATAAAGGTGACCATGGAGGTGATCAGAAACCAGGCCATCAATACAATGTATTTGTCCTTGAACATTTTATTGAATGATGACTCCTCCCTGACAGATTCGTCAAATTCACGCGGATCGTTCTTTGTAAGCTTAAAACGAGAAGCGATGACGATGACAAATCCCAAAGACGCGACAATGCTGATGTTGCAAACAATAAGATAATCAGAAGTATTACTAAAGAATATGGCAGTCAACGGTATGAAGAAGTTGGCCATTATAATGGCAACCAATTGGCCGGTATCGATCCATCCAATAATCCGTTTTGATTGTTTGAAATTGAAAAGGCGGCCAAATATACCCCAATAACATAGTAAAAGTATTGCTGTGACTGGTCCTGTGAGACAATACATTAAAAATAAAATGTAAGGTTGATTGGCAGGATTACCAAACCGATAGAAATAATAAACCAGGGAAGTGATCACAACAATCATTGCAATGCTGGCAATGGTAAGGGAAATAAACTTTACCCTATTTTGAAAGAATGAGAACACTACGGTGGAGAGAATTCCTAAAATTCCGGATGCCAGAAAAGCCTTGTTGATCTGGTCGCTCATTTGATTGAGGAACAACGACTCAGCTGTTACTTGAAATGTGGCGATGTAGGTACCAAAGAAAAAGCCCGTCACCAACATTAAAACGACTTGGCTACGTTCCTCAGCATTGGAGCTTAAAAATTCGAGAGGGTGCTTTTTCACATCTGAAAATTAAGATTTTATTGCCTGTGTTAAAAATTAAAATTCCCTTTTTAAAGGGCTTCTCGATTGTACCAACTAACGATAAAGTGGGATTCAACCTTTTGCAAGTAAAAATTCTTGGCAACGGTTGCAGAAATAATTGCATTTACTCCTGTCAGTTCAAGACACAGAAGACGTACCTTTGTTTCAAATTAAAAGTGTTATGGCAAAAGTAACTACTAAAAAAGCAGAAACGCCGGCAAAGAAACCTGCTAAGGCCAAAGCCTCTGTAAACATTGTGAAAGTGTCTGAGACTATTCTTGACAAATTGAAAAACCTGAGCCTTGAGCCCAGTCTTCAATCTGACATCGTTTGGTGCCTTGGCAGTTATAGCCATGACCATAACCCAGTAGGTCTTATTGAAAAAGCATCTCAAGCTCTTGTTCTTTTTAAAGCTGAGCAAGCAAAGAAGACGAAGGGAATCACAGCCAAATTTATCAGCGACATCGAGCTGGCATTGGCTTCCAGGTAGTCAGGATTAATCAAATCATGTGCGTGACGTTGTCGAGTTTGCCCTCGTATTTTTCGCACGCAACACCGAACATTCTTAAGAACTCCACTCCTTCGTCTTTAGCTAGGCCCTTGTACTCGGCATAAGAGTTGAAGTAAATCACCCGAAGAATACCCATACTATAAATTATTCGTGCGCAAGCCAGGCACGGAGAAAGTGTAACATATAAAGTGGCCCCTTCAACAGACGTTTTGTTTTTTACAGCATATAAAATAGCATTCTGTTCGGCATGAATAGCAAGAGAGCAACTTCCTTTTGAATCTCGTGGACAGCCAGTTCCGGGCCATTCTTCATCACAGTTATGAGTTCCGCTTGGGGGTCCGTTATAGCCAATGGAAACGATACGCGTATCCTTCGTAAGCACTGCACCAACATGACGTTTTATACAATGCGACCGCTTCGCCAGGTTTACTGCCAACTCCATATAAATATCATCAAAAGCAGGGCGAGTCATCGGTGTGGATTAATTGATCAAGTTCAAAAATACAGAATGAATTCAATTTATTACCTTCGCCTCAAAGGTTACCGAATGAAGTTATTAGTTTGTGCTTTCGTCACATTATTATGTTCGATGGTTTTGTCTGCACAAAATATTCCTAAGCCAAGAACAAGTCCATTGGCAATCATTTCAGCGCATTATAAAAATACCTATTTGAAAATCACGTATGGCCAACCACAAAAAAACAGTCGTGAAATTTTTGGTAAATTAGTTCCGTATGATCAAGTGTGGAGAACCGGTGCCAATGAAGCTACTGAGCTTACCGTAACTAATGATATTGTTGTTAATGGCACAACTTTAAAGCCAGGTACGTACTCACTTTTCACCATTCCAGGGAAAGAAAAATGGACCATCATTTTTAATAGCGACCTTGGATTGTGGGGGGCATACAACTACAATCCAAAAATGGATGTACTTAGATTTGATGTGCCGGTTAAAACTATTCCGGAAAATATAATCTACGAACCATTCACTATCCGCATTGATCAGAAAACGGACACAGTAGAATTGTATTTGTTGTGGGATAATATTCAAGTAAGTTTCCCAATTCAGTTCACCGAAACAAAACCATGAGGTTAATTTTTTTAACAGGGACAATCCTTTCCTTTTTTTCAGTTAGCAGTCAAGACATTGCAGAGCTAACCCGTAGAAATGGCTTTAAGGACATTAAGTTGGGCAATCCTGTCGACAGTGTAAAGGGCGCTACTTTTGAAAAAGATATCATTGAACTTAAGGAATTCGAGGCTAAACAATATGAAATCAATAATCCTGCATACGAAAAAATCGGTGAAGCAGAAGTGAAGAGTGTAGAAGTAAAAGCTTACAAAGGTTTGATCTATGAGATCATTGTTACCACTCCTAAAGATCCACGGATCATGAAAGGACTGGAGAAATCGTATGGCAAGGCCACCTACAACCTTCGTACTGAAACTTATAACTGGCACGTGCCAAAACAAATTAGTTTAATTTATAAAGGGCTAAACAAAAAAGAAGTGACCCTTACTTATCGCTCCTACGCGATGGTCAAACTGATGTATTCCGACAAGCAGAAAAAGGTCGAAGAGATCGCAGAAGATTTTTAATTTCTATTTCCCATCAATAATCTCAGTGATCGGTTGACCAGTACAGCCACTGGGGAATTTTATTCGTAACAACACCGAAAGAGTTGGAGCAATATCAGTAATGGTGTGATATTTGGCCGAACTTCCTTTTTGAATTCCTTTTCCATAAAACAAAATGGGAACATTGGTATCATAACTAAACGACGACCCGTGTGTAGTTCCTTGTGGGCCTCCGCCACCTATCCAACCTGGCTCCAATTCATAAGCTATATCACCGCTGCGTTTATAATTATACCCTCGCACAATCATTCCTTTAATTCCGGCTTCGTTGTAGCCTCCTTGTTTGAGCGTGCTCTTTGAGAAAACTTGTGCGACACCTTCCTTAGACTGAAGATAGTTAGTTATTAAGTCGGTAGCGATGAGCAAATCAATTCCTGAGGTTCTTGGGTCACCTGCAAATAAATCCTGGTTAAAATAGAGTTGATTGTTATAATCATATTCTATCAATTTTTTTCCAGGAAATTGTTTTTGCAAAAAAGTATTTAGTTCATCTCTCATTGCCTTTCCTTCAACAAAATTTCCCCCCGGGATTCGATCGTCTTTCAACGACTGTGGCACTTCGGCAACAGCATGATCTGCCGTTAGAAATACCAAATAATTACTCTTGCCAACTTCTGAATCAAGTTTGTTGAAAAGGCTCTCTAGATTTCTATCCAATCGAATGTATACATCTTCAACTTCAATCGAGTTGGGCCCCATGCGATGACCAATTATATCTGGGCTGGAAAATGAGACGGTAAGAAAATCGGTTTGGTCTCCTTTACCCAAATTCTCTCCTTTCAAAGCTGCTTCAGCAAATGAAGCCAGCAGGTCATCACCAAAAGGAGTTTGAATCATTAAGTCATAATTGCCATTAGCGTCTTTCAGTCTTTTTAAATCGTAAGGGAAAATCGGCTTGTCAACTCCTTTCCATTTTTGTTCATAAGGTGAATCATCAGGGCCACTCTCGGTGTATTGCGAAATAGGAAGGAATGTATTCCATTCCTTATTTAAATAAGTCTCGCCCAATTTAAGGGCATTGAAATTTTCAACCCATGTAGGTAAAGCATTGACATAGTAAGTGCTTGAAATAAATTTTCCGGTCTTACTGTCAAACCAATAAGCTGCATCAGCTAAATGGCCGGCTGGAAGCACCGCACCGCGGTCTTTGATCGAGATGCCAATTACCTTGGACTTCTTCTGCGATGACAATTTTAATTCGTCAGTAATGGTTGTTGACAACAATCTCCAGGGACTTACATCACCATTTCCCTCCACGCTTCCAATTGGTTTTTGACGGGCGTCCTCAACACAGTTAACACTTATCTTCAATGACCTGTCCCACCAATCATTTCCGATAATCCCATGAATTGCCGGGGTTGACCCTGTGAAAATCGAAGCATGTCCAGGTCCTGTATAGGTAGGCACATAATTGTAATGCGCGTTAGTAAGCATGAAGCCCTGGCTCATTAATCGCTTAAAGCCACTCTCTCCGAATTTTCTCTCAAACCGATAAAGGTATTCTTGCCTCATTTGATCAACAACAATTCCTACAATCAACTTCGGTTTCTCTTGAGCCAGCAAAGCCTGATGAACGAACAAACAAATCAAAACAGCAAATTTCTTCATGCGAATCGAATAAGTATTACCAACTCAAGTTTCCAAAAAAATATTTACACTTAATACTTTATGAGGTTAAACTTATATGAACGGTGCGTAAATTAATCTTCGGGGCAGACAATACGAGCATACTCCTCGTCCTCATAAACTTGCTTACGTAATAGTTTACCGTCCTTATCATAATAAATCACGACAACAATTCCAGCTTCTTCCACCTCTTTGGAGGTAAAATACAGGGGATCATCCTCACTTCCTAAATTTGCGATAGATGAAAATGAGGCAGGAATTAATAGGCCCCTGGTTGTGCTTAGTAAACCAAAATAATTCTCCTGCTGAACTATAGCTATTTTCTCATCAGGCTTGTTTGATATAACATGAAACGCCTTCACATGTTTTAGCAGCTCTTTGGATTGTAGAAAATCAAATAGGCTCCATTCAGAGTCCTTAATTGCCCAAATTACATTCTTTTTCCAAGGGTGGATCTCAGAAAATTGAAATGCGGTAAGCGGCTTAGTTTCCCAATCAATTAATCCATAATGACCGTCTTTAAAGGCAATTAATGTGGTACTGTCCAGCAGCGAGATGTTTCGATCATACACCGGCTTGATTAACTTACGAGAATTCAATGCGTAAAGTCCGAATTTCTTTTCTTTCAGTAAAGACAATTGATCTTTGTCGTGGAGCACCAATTCATCATACTCAACAGCGAGTAACGGTTTTCCCTTTGTATTAAGCAACCCTTTTTTATTTTTCTTCGTGACAACAAAAATATCAGAAGTTAATGACTCAATATGATCATAGTCGGTGGTGAATAATTTTTCACCCGTTTCAATACTAAAAATTGTTTTTTTGTTTTTCAGTTCAGTGAAAAAAAATCGAATTGAATCCGCTGCTTTCACAAATGCCAGTTTTGCATTTTTAGCCAGAGTGATTTGAGTTGATGAATTGATATGAACATGCACGGAATCATTTTCAGCAGCAAACACCAATCCATTGTCGATCCAAAGACTGTCGGCCCTTGGTTCTGTCATTTTTTTTAAGTGGACATCAAATAATTTCGCTCCCGTATTATTTTTTAGCAAAAGCCATTGCTTATAAAAGCGGAAATTTTCCCAGGAAGTGTTTATAAGCTCAGGTGCAAGATCTGTAAAAATAAATTGATCATTTATTTTTCGCACTAAGCCGAAAGGCATTTGAACTAGCGATTGCCTTTCCAACGGAACCACAAATTCAAGATTAGAATTAATAATCCCTTCGAGTGTGCCATTGCTTACAAGGAGACGGCTGCTTCCCAATGACTTTACATTGTCGAAGACTAAATTTTCTGGTAATGGATTCCCATCTGCAACCAACGCCAATTGTTTAGGAAGACATACCGTTTTCTTTCCCGATCGATCAAAGACGATAACACCCTCAACCATTTCAATGGAACTCCATTGAGGCGGCCATAACATTCGGCCACTCAAAGTACACAAGCCAAGCAATCCTTTTGTTTTTATTGTTAAGAATCGCCCGTTCAGTATGGCCGCGTCTTGCAAGCAATGCTCGATCACCCAGGTGCCTGATTTGTGTAAGACTTTTAGGCAATTGCTATCCCCTACCAGCAAATATCCAAAGCCCAAATCTTTAACTAGGGGAGCTTTATCAGCTAATCTTACTCCACTTCTGCTAAACAGACCGTTAGATGTTACGAGGATGTCTTCTCTTTCAACGCCACATTTGTACTCTTCCTTAATCCCATCAAATTGAGGTGCAAATGTTTCTTTTCCGTGGCTATCCATGAAACCGTACTTTCCATTTTTATAGATAGGAGCCCAATTTAGCTTGCTGATATCCACTACCTTTCTCAAAGAGTCGGTCATCCATGGGAAAGAAAATCTAGCATCAGGGTCATGGCCAATATAAAAAAGAATATTACGTGCATAATTCACAAATCTGTTTTGGGGGCAATCGTTAATGAATTTGACAAAATCTTCGCGCTGACCTTCACTTGTCGCAACTTCAAAAATATTCTTGTCAGCTATCCATCGATAAGGGCTTGATGGAAATTCATTTACAAATGACGCATAGCTCTTAAGTTGTTTATCCTTTGTCTTTGTTTCAAAAAGAAGTTTCTCATAACGTTCCTTTGCTTCTTTAGCGCGGTGTGATTTTGGGTAACGAGTTACATACGCTTCAAATGCTAAATAGGAATTTTGCCGAAGCACGTTTACAAAAGCAACCTCATCACGTAACTCAATGGCAGAAGACTGTTCGTTCGCAAACCGAAATTTTTGAAGAAACTCCTGGTAGGAATTTTCCGTGTTTATCCGTTTTGCGTTTTCGAATGCGGTGCTGTCAATGTTCTCCCGGAGTTGAACAATAGAGACACTGTCCGTATGTTCGCGTTTTAGTTTCTCCCTTTGCTTTAAAGGTGATCTTTGAAAATCCCGCAGCGCCTTCAGATTATGTTCATAGGCGGAGTCGACCTGATTGGAAGGATTATTCTGGCTCAGAAACCATCTCGATAACATCAGCTCCGCTTCAACATTGAGTGTATCTTTTCGTAATGCTTTTATCAATATTTGATGAGCACCTTCCCAATTCCCCTGCTCTATTTTCTTTTCCGCCTGACGCAAAGGATTAAACTGCCCAAACACATGTATGCATGGGAACATCAAAACAAGTAAGCCAGCCTTAAAAAAATCGGATAAAGACATGACCGCAAAAATAAACCATTGAAAACGGATTGTCCGAATAATGTATTGGCTTAAAATTGTTAATATTGCGCCCTGATTTTTGAAGTTCGAGGTGTAGCGCCTGCCTGCGTTATACTTCGGCCGCAGGCAGATAGGTTACCTGGCTAAGCTTTTTTGCGGTTAAAATGAACCGCAAAAAAGCAATAAAAATCATTAGGCATGTAATTTAGTTCGGGGTGTAGCGCAGCCCGGTTAGCGCATCACGTTAGGGACTTGGAGGTCGGATGTTCGAATCATCTCACCCCGACCACATAGGCCACAGCAGGTAGCCTCATTTTTTTTTGTCCTGTGGTTAACGCCCACTCGACTGACGCCAGTCGGGTGGGTATAGAATAAAAGTTAGCCGGGCAAAAGGTTTTGACAAAATTGGTCTCGTAGTTCAACGGATAGAATAGAAGTTTCCTAAACTTTTGATCCCAGTTCGATTCTGGGCGAGACTACTAAATTGCCGGACATTTCAACCCTATGTCGTAGGATATCTTTAGATTCAATGCAGCTATGATTTCTTCCCAAGATCCGGTAACGAAAAGTAATAGATCAAAAATTTAATTTACTTTGACGTTTGTTCCATTATTGGCACAGAGGTATAAAAATGTCGTATTACTGCCGCTGGTGACTTTGTCAAAGCGGCTTTTTTTAATTTAAAGTCTTTAACATGAAAAATAAAATGAGCATATCCCGTCTGGTTATGCTAGCAATTTTCCTTGGAAGTTGCCTGTCGGTAGAGGCTCAATTAAAAGGATATATTATCAAAGACAAGACGTACACTCAAGGTATAGTTAAAGTGCTGGGTGATGGAAGAATTAAATTTCGAGAAAGGAAGGACGGGACACCTCAGATTTATTCTCAAAACGAATTAAAAGGATATGGTTATGGAGAAGATGTTTTCGAGGCCTTTGTGGTTAATGGACGTAGAATATTTCTAAAACAAGTGGTGGCGGGAAAAGCACACCTGTTCAAACGCGATAGTATTTTTCTTTTGAAAATTGATTCTACGACAATCTTGTTAAGCGACTCAACCTATCAAGCTGTTGTCTCGAAAATGCTTCCTTGCCCTCAAGGGGAAAAAATATTGGACAGACTACCTTATTCAACCTTTGCGTTAAAGAATTATATAAACTTACATAACAAAGGTCGTTGTTTCACTGATCTTCCAGTCAGAAGTTTCGGAGGATACCTTGGATATCAGAGCCTCCATGTCAACCTGAATTTTATCGGCTCAAATAGTTTTTCTCAAAACAGCAACGCTCTGACAGCAGGTTTTTATTGCGACTTCCCAATTGCATATAAACGGCACAGCATCTTTCTCACAACAGAAATTAACTGGTTTTATGCCAAACCACTTCTTTATACTGAATCAACTACCAACACTTACGTAACGCGGCTCGGCATCAATGCCGTGAGTGGCATCCTGGCTGCCAAGTGGATTCTACAAAAAAACAAGGTTACATCTTATGTAAAGACCGGATTGGTGGTGTCATCTGTCAACATCAATTCGCCAACTGGTTGGGTGAAAACAACTACTCAAGACTCTACCATTACTATTTCAAAACAGAGTATTCCTCCTTTCTCATCAGTACTTTTAGGAGCTAACGTGGGCCTGGGCCTGATGATACCGTATCATGTTCGTAATAATTTCTCGTTGGAACTACGATACATGAAAACATTGAGCAATAAAATAAATAATCTTCAACTGGCGCTTTCAGGAATATCCTTAACTGCCGGATATACTTTCTATTGAATATGCGTAATATCATCATAACAGTCTATCTACTGAGTTTTGCCATAGCTTGTAAAGACAACAATTACCCACAGAGTTTTCCGATCGTATTTACCAGCGATGTCTCGAATATTAGCTCTGAAGGAGCACAGTTTGCTGGCTCGATTGAAAGCCTTGGTTCGAATCAAATTATTATAGGCTATGGTTTTGTGTGGAGTGAATTTGAAATGCCTTCCATCAGCTCTGCCAAGGTAACGCTGTCTCACGTTGCCCAGGGAGCTTTTTCGAAAACCATTACCTACGATCTGATGAATGGTGGTACTTATTACGTGAGAGCATTTATACAAACCCCATCCAAAGTAATTTACGGAAATCAAGTTTCCTTTGTCAGTAAAGGAAGTTTACCACCGACTATATCTGGTTTTACACCTGGTGCAGCAGAAGGTGGCAGTCTGATTACAATTCAGGGAAAAAATTTTAGCCCGGCGCTAGACGGTAATCTTGCCAAGATTGGGTCACTGATTTGTCCAGTCGTATCAGCAACAGACACCTTGTTAAAAATCACATTACCTGTTTCCGAATTTTTCGGAGACTCAAAGATTTCAATAACTGTCGCGGGGGTTACTGTCGTTTCTGAGAATTTGTTTACTACTCTAGGTCCGGTCATCAATACAGTTTCAAAGCTGTCCGGACGAGTAGGTGATTTGATTACTTTGGGCGGTGAAAACTTTGATGTAAGATTTACGCTGTTAAACGTAATTTATAACTCTACGTATAGTTATGGTATCTCAGGTCCAACCTATGTCATGTCTCCTACTCAGGCTGAATATTATGTGCCCGATTTTCAGGCGGGAACTGGAAAATTTGGCCTCTTCGCTACTTTTAACACGACTTATGGAGTTAATTTCCTTTACCCGTCAAGTGAATTTACAATTATCAATTCTTGGTCAAAAATAGGCAACGGAACAGACCTGGGTGGCACAACAGGAATAAGCTCAGTCAACATCAATGAGACCATATACTTTGTGGGTGGGAGTTCAACGAATGCGTTTAACACATTGACTAATACCTGGTCAAAAAGAGCGGATTTCCCTGGTGGTTATCGTTATTCTGGAACAGCTTTTATTTACAACGGGAATCTATATTACGGATTTGGTGAAGGGCATTATGCTCCGCAAGGTGATGCGAACGGTATTTACTATAACGACCTTTGGATGTATGATCCCTCGAGGGATACATGGACTTTTGTGATGAATTCACCTATGTCTAGTCGTGCATGGTTGAATTCCTTTACAATCAACTCTCAAATATATTTCGGTTTTGGCTTAGCACAAGTACAAAACACAAGAGTGAGCTATAGTGACCTATGGCAGTTTGATCCCTCCGCTTTAACCTGGACACAGCTCACTACGCCCCTCACAAACAATTCGGGCAACATGGCCGCTTCTTTCGCTGTGGGCAATAAAGGTTACTTCGTTGGTTTGGAAAATTATGGAACCTCATGGCCATATACAGCAGACGTTTGGCAGTTTGATCCTACAGCTAAAACGTGGACCCAGATGCCTGATTTTCCAGATCGGGTTTATGGCGACCCAGGACTTGCTTCAAGCGATAAAGGCTATGTCTTTTCAGGCGATTCTGGTGGGCAAACAAAACATATTTACGAATTCGACCCTGTTAAATTAAGATGGATTACAAAGCAGTCTTTTCCAGGGTATCAAATTTCAGGTGAGTTTGCCACTTACGTGGGTGGCGCAATTTATTATGGTACAGGTCTGATATATCCAAGTCCGTTAACACCGGATTTTTGGAAACTGGATTTGAACTAGACTGGTTGGGCTCGGCAGTTCGTGACTTCCTTACTCAACGATGTTCCACTCATGGAACAAGTATCGAGGTAAAAAATGGAACTAATTGACCCGGCTGTTCCATGATTCTTTTATTCTTCGATGTTCCAAAAAATGGAACAGCAACACCCAATGAGGGCCAATAAGGTCTATTTTCTAATCCGGCATCCTTCGTATAAGAACTAAAAATATTTATTGAGAAGAACGGGCAAACTTCGTGAAACTTACTTTTTCTTGTGCACTAAAGTCTCGTAAAAAGTTGTTGCCACAACCGATCGTATTTTTTCCATTTCACTAAGGTGATTCCTCAATGCGGGCTGGCACTAGTTGTAAATGCCGACACTTTGCCTTTTCCAAAATTTCTGGCAGCTAGCAGCGGATACCGGTTGCCCATGTATTGAATATCGAGAGGACGCCTTCACGCAATTTTGTTTCGTTAAAACCAAGCAGTGGTGGAATCTCATCTAATCTTCAGGCGGCATATAATACAAATCCCACGAGGGCTGAGAAATTATATCCGCTTTTGAATACCTTTCACCGCATCCACAAACTGCTGAGCATAATTCAAAATCTCCACACCTTTAGTTGCCGACAATAAGGGAGACTCAATATACTTTTTGGGCTCAAAAACTACCCGGCACACAGTAAGTCTTTTCAACTAAATACGAGTTCTTAGACCTTATGAATTTCTTGTAAAATAGATTTAGCTTTTAGCAAAAGCCAAGCTGTGCTGGCTATCCTCGTTTGCCATGGCTACCTTGCATCCTTCGATGCTGAGAGAACTTTTTCCCTGAAGTTTCTCGCATATCAAACGCAATGCGCTGATCGTCGGTCAGAATTTTTCGTATGGCTTGCGTATGAGCTGAATTTTTCTTAGTGATCTGGGCTTGGAGCTGAGTCATATCATCAATCGTAGAATTGATGGCATTCATATCTGCCTTGTCTGCGGTTTGCAAAGTCCTTAGATGTGCCTTCTTTTCCGCAAGCTGGTTCTTCAACGGAAGCACTTCTTTCGCATGTGGAGTTTTTAAATCTTTAATTTTCTTTTTCTGGTCATCCGTTAAATTGGGAATTCCATACATCATACGGCCATTGTGCCGGTGAAACTTAACGGAATCCGCTTTCTGCGCCATCGCATTTCCAATATTCAGCAATAGAAGGGTAATCAAAAACCATTTTATGTTTTTCATATCATTTTGATTCTTTATTTCAACCTTCGACTCCCTACATAAAAAAAAGTTTAACCCCACCGCAAGGCCGTTCAAGATTTATATCTTGTGAGCGCAATGACATAAGCGATCATTTAGTGATTTGAAGAGGGAAATTCGTTGCCTCTACTAGGCATCAGGAAAAATGCTCCGTTCTTATAACTTTACTTCTTTCCCATCCAGCACAATTTCCAAATGGTCGCCTGACTCCAGGACGACTTCTGTTTTTCCCTTGGCCACTTTCACTTTCAATACACGCCCACGGAATTCTATTCGGAAGGAATAAGAACTCCATTGCTCAGGAATGTACGGGGAGAAATATAATTTCCCGTCCCTTATGCGCATTCCGCCGAATCCCTTCACCACACTCATCCATGTGCCTGCCATGCTGGTGATGTGGCAACCGTCTTCTGTATCGTTGTTATAATCGTCCAGGTCGAGTCGGGAAGTACGTAAATACATTTCGTATGCCTTCTCTTTATAGCCAAGCCGTGAAGCAAGGATTACATGCACGCAGGGCGAAAGCGAAGATTCATGCACTGTCATCGGTTCATAGAAATCAAAGTTCTTTTTAATCTGATCGATTGTAAAATCATCTTCAAACGTAAACATGCATTGGAGAACATCAGCTTGCTTGATAAAGCATGATCTTAAAATTCTGTCCCATGACCATTTTTGATTAAGTGGCCTGTCTTCGGCTGGCAAGTCAGTGACTTTGGTTAGTTCTTTATCCAGAAACCCATCTTGCTGTAAGAAAATTCCACGGGTTTTGTCTTCGCCATAATACATTTTAGCAACGATGTCCTTCCATTTACCTGTCTCATCTTGCTCCTTAAAATTGATCTTATCCGAAAGCGCTTTGTATTTGGCAGGATCGGTACTCTTCACATGGTCAAGCGCTTCATGTGTAAAGCGAAGCGTCCATGCAGCGAGGTAGTTGGTGTACCAGTTGTTGTTCACATTATTCTCATATTCATTCGGGCCAGTAACACCAAGGATCACATACTTGTTTTTGTCAGCTGACCAATTTACTCGCTGTACCCAAAATCGAGAAATTCCAATCAGAACCTCTAAGCCGTACTCAGTAAAATAATTTTTGTCCCCGGTGTAGTTCACATAATCGCGCATCGCATAGGCCATAGCACTTGTGCGGTGGATTTCCTCGAAAGTAATTTCCCACTCATTATGGCACTCTTCTCCATTCATGGTTACGAACGGATAGAATGCGGCTCCGTCTTTGAAGCCAAGCTTCTTTGCATTCTCAATTGCTTTGGGCAAGTGTTTATAGCGATAAACCAAAAGCTGGCGCGCAACGCTTGGATCCGAGGTGCTTAAATAAAAAGGCAGGCAATACGCTTCGGTATCCCAATATGTGCTGCCACCATATTTCTCTCCCGTGAAACCCTTCGGCCCGATGTTGAGTCGCTCATCTTTCCCGGTATAAGTTTGCATCAATTGAAAAATATTAAAACGAATTCCTTGTTGTGCAGCGATGTCACCCTCAATAGTGATATCACATTCACTCCAGGTATGTGCCCACACAGCAACGTGATCCGTTAACAATCCCAGAAATCCCTTTTTACTTGACTCATCTATTTTAGCAAGACACTTCTTTACAATTTTTTCTTTTGGATGATTTTCAGATGAAAGAACAGCCGCATATTTATAAATCGTCAACTCAGCTCCTTGGGTCAAATCGAGTTCAACAACATTGTCTGCATACTTATCTTTTGTGTTAGTAAACACTTTACCACCTGTCCGTTGCCCGTTCAATTCAAAACTATACTCCATTCCGGTGCAAACCTGAAACTGTGTCTTCTTTGTCTGGGCATTGACAATCCCCCAGCCCATTTGCGCTTCCTCGTAAACCCGATCCCAGAATTTCTCATCATAGTTAGAATCCTTGTTGACTACATCCGCATCGATGATTAGGGTAATTTTTGCCTTCGCTGAAAAGTTAACTGGCTTTATAGAATATTTGATGGCGCCTATTTCGCCATCGGCCATGCTGCAAAAACGCTGAGCATAGACCTCTACTTTTTTTCCATCCGGAAAGGTGGCACTAAACGAGCGAGTCAACAATCCTTGCTTCATATCAAGCACTCTCATAAAGTTCTCCACTTTGCATTTGGCCAGGTCTAATTCCTGATTCTCAATATTTATTTTGATACCGATCCAACTTGGCGCATTCAATACCTTTGCAAAATATTCCGGGTATCCATTTTTCCACCAACCTACTCTGGTTTTATCAGGATAGTAAACACCGGCCACATAAGTGCCTTGATGCATTTCGCCTGAATAGCTCTCCTCGAAGTTGGCACGTTGCCCCATCTGGCCATTACCTAAACTAAAAATACTTTCGGATACACGATTAAGGTGTGGATCAAATCCTTCTTCAATAATTTGCCACTCGTGATTTTTTAAATATTGCTTCATGGTTGAATATGAATTAAATGAACTTAGATGCTTTTTATTTTTTGAATATCGAAGTCAGCTGTCCTGACAACTACTGCGTTTGCTTTGGAGAGTTGCTGGGGTGAACCTACGCCAACACATTTCATACCTGCTGCGATAGCAGCTTCAACACCAGCTTCCGCGTCTTCGAAAACCAAACATTCTGATGGCGGGATGTTTAATCTCTTTGCCGCCATTAAAAATATTTCAGGATCGGGCTTGGTGTGTGTGATCATGTTTCCATCCACTATGGCATCAAATAAATTTCTGATATTTAAAAGATCTAGAACGGTGTCTGCATTCTTGCTGCTGGACGCCAAGGCAACTTTTATTCCATTGGACCGAATGCTTTGGATCATTTCTTTGACACCAGGGAAAATTTCATCGGGCTTCATTGCATTAATATAACCCACAAACCATTGATTCTTCTTTGTAGCAAGCCTTTCCATTTCTTCCTGGCTTAGACGAAGATTTCCAAGTTCAAGGATAATTTCTAACGACCGCATCCTGCTTACACCCTTTAATTGTTCATTTTCTTCTTCATTAAAATCAATGCCCAATTCTTTGGCTAATCTTTTCCAAGCAATGAAGTGGTAGTGGGCAGTGTCGACAATAACACCATCAAGGTCAAATATTACGGCCTGGATCATTTATTAATTTTAAAAGATAAATTTATTATTTACGTCTCAAGACTATACATGCCCATTTTTAATAATGGCATCAGTTTCTTTAAGTGTTTTAAATACATCAAATGTTTTTCCTTGTGTGCGGAGAGCGCCTAGTGCATTTCCATACTTTGCCGCACCAACATAGTCATTAGGTTTCTGGAGTAACCCATAGCCCAATCCACCGGCAAATGAATCGCCGCAACCAGTAGTGTCAATAACCTGATTTACTTTGATAGGAGGAACAATCTCTTCAACAATTTTATTTCGCTGACGATAAAAAAGCAAACAGCCTCTAGAGTCCATGGTGATATAAACTGCTTTTACTCCCATTTTCAAACAATG